>Ga0209834_10000162_pt1 | contig 39945 bp, 35 predicted proteins | sample Mar14236cmmetaG_FD_184134 | JGI IMG/M metagenome (GOLD analysis project Ga0209834, IMG submission 184134) | Marine hydrothermal vent microbial communities from Guaymas Basin, Gulf of California to study Microbial Dark Matter (Phase II) - Marker... ... | reverse complement strand
CTGCTGGAATCTTCTTCTAGGCTGTTTTTGAAGGCTTTCTTTAGTGTATCAGAATGGCGCCAGGGGGTCAATCAGCGCAGGGAAAAGAAGCCCTGATTCAGCCATAAACCATTCTCTAATGGCATTAATCTTGCACAAATAGAGTTGGAACAGAGCATATCCAATCTTTCTTGACGCCATTTTTATGGTATGCTAGTATCAAATCGACTTTGATTGATTTGAACTGGTGGAAAGCGGATCAGATAACGGGGAAAGGACCCCCGCAAGGAGAGACCGTTCGATGAAAAAAACCAGCCTGATCATACTTATCGCCATTATCGCATCGCTGATGTTCTCAGCATGCACCATGTCAGCTTCAACTCCCCCCCCTGTAACACCAACCACAAACCTGAGTGAGATTGCCCGCCAGGCAACTGAAACAGCAATTGCCAAGACGCCCAAAGCAGGGAATACACAGGTACCAGAAGAGACTGAGGTCACAGAGGCTGCGCTCACAGAGACAGCTGCTGCGGTTGTAGAACCGACCAGCACACCTGCGCCCACCCAGGAAGAGGGAAGCACTGATGTCGTTACCGAGTATCCAGTTCCCGACTCTTATACACTGCACAGCGGGGAATTCATTTTCTGTCTGGCCCGCCGGTTCAACATTCTTCCCGAAGATATCATGGATTACAACGGCTACGAGTACGGCACGCTGCTCTTCCCGGGAGACACCATACTGCTGCCCCCGAATGGCCGGGCCTATCTTGGTGACAGGGCGCTCCAGTACCACCCTGCCGATTACACGGTAATTTATGGGGACACATTGTATTCCATCGCCTGCCTGTATGGAGACGTGGATCCCCGTTCGATTGCAGCGGCCAATGACCTGGATATTGACCAGGTGTTGACCCCCGGTACCGTGCTCCAGATCCCCTGATTGATAACCAGCACATCAACCCAAGACAAGCAGCCCGGTCATCAGGCTGCTTGTTTTCTTTTCCCACCGAATCGTATCCCCAGAGATTTAGATACGATATAATCGAAAACAGGGTTGCTTTATAAAAAGGGATAAACGATGAAAAGAGCAGTCAGTGTCAGCCTGGGATCCAGATCCCGCGATAAAAAAGTCGTCACCACATTGCTTGGAGAAGAAGTCTCTATCGAACGCATTGGAACCGATGGTGATGAAGAGAAGGCTTATCAGTTATTCTGCGAACTAGATGGGAAGGTTGACGCCTTTGGTGTTGGGGGAATAGACCTTTATGTCCATGCCATAAAACGGGATTATCCTCTCTATGCTGGGCTCAGGTTGGTCAGGGATGTTAAACAAACGCCTGTTGTGGATGGTGGCGGCTTAAAATCCACCCTGGAAACTCGCGTGATGCAGGACGTGGAAAAACAGCTCGGTGATGTTATCTTTCCCAAAACTGCCCTGCTGGTAGCCGGCTTGACCCGGGGCGGGATGTCCAAATCCTTTATCCAGGCCGGTTACAAACTGGTCTTTGCTGACTTGATGTTCGGCCTGGGCATTCCCCTCCCGATCAACACCGTGCCCATGGCTAACTTCGCGGCCGCGGTTCTACTGCCAATCGTTGGCAGGCTGCCGATCAAAATGCTTTACCCGACCGGGGAAAAACAGCTCGAAGTCGTCCCAAAATACGAAAAATACTATCAGGCCAATCAGGTCATCGCCGGCGATTGGCTCTATATCATGCAGCACGCTCCGGACAACCTAGAAGGCAAGATCATTGTCACCAACACCACCACCGAAGCAGATGTGGGGTTCCTTAAGAAACGCGGCGTGCATTACCTGGTAACCACTACCCCGGTACTGGACGGACGGTCTTTCGGCACCAATATGTTTGAAGCTGCCCTGGTGGCCGCTGCCGGGAAGAACCGCCCACTTAACACGGTGGAGCTAAACCAGATCATTGAAAATCTCAATTTGACAGCCCAGATCCAGGACCTGAGATAATGGATGCCATTCTGCTTGCGGGGGGCGTGCCCACCCCGGATTCTCCCCTTTACCCTTATACCGAAGGAAAACCCAAGGCTACCGTACAGATCGGGAGCAAATCCATGATCCAGTGGGTGCTCGATGCCCTGGAAGAATCCCAAACGATTGACAGCATCGTAGTTGTGGGGGTTGAAGACATGAGCGAGACCCTCCACTCAACAAAGATCCTGGACTTCCACCCTGCAGCGGATGACATCATCCGCAATTTTCAGGTGGGCGCGGATGCGCTGCTGGCCCACAAACCTGATGCGAAACGAGTTGCCCTCGTCTCCAGTGACATCCCCATGCTCACGCCCGAGAGTGTGGACTGGGTTGTCAATACCTGCCAGGAATCTGACGAGGATCTCAATTACTGTGTGATCGAACAAAGTCAGATGGAAAAACGCTTTCCGGACTCTGCTAGGTCCTATGTCAAACTGCGGGACATGAGCCTTTGCGGCGGTGATCTTTTAGTAATCAAACTGGATTTGTACAAAACCCGGAAAGACTTCTGGCGGAAGATCTTCGAGGCTCGCAAGAGCCATCTCCACCAGGCCAGGCTGATCGGGTTTGATATCTTACTCCTTCTTCTCCTGCGCCGGCTGACCCTCGAAGACGCTGTTCACAAAATCACCCGCCGTCTTAACATCACCGGACGGGGAATAAATTGTCCCTACCCTGAAATCGGTATGGATGTTGATAAACCCCATCAACTCGAAATTGCCCGGCGGGAACTTTCCTGATTGATTATGTCATTGGAAAAACTACTAAGAAACGACACTGCATATTCCAATAAAGCACGCATCCCGGAACACAAACCCGGGCTTAAGAAAATCGCGGCTTTCCTGGCCCATTCAGGCGACTCCTGGTTCTGGGGAGCAGGGCTGGCTCTGCTGTGGCTGGCAGGCCCCAAGCCCTGGCGCCCCCAGATCGCTCTGCTGTTCCTGGGAATACTTTTTACCGCGGTCTGCGTGCTGGTATTGAAATTCTCCATCAAACGTCCCCGTCCCGAGGGGGAGTGGGGCCAGGTTTACCGCAGCTCCGACCCGCATTCCTTCCCCTCCGGGCACGCAGCCAGGGCCACCATGCTCACCGTGATCATGCTCTTGAGCGGATTCTGGTGGATCGGATTGATCATGTTATTCTGGACTATGTTGGTAGATATTTCCCGGGTGGGATTAGGTGTGCATTACTTTTCAGATGTCCTGGTCGGTACCCTGATCGGGGTCGTAATGGGCTACTTAGCTGTCTTTGTATATGGCTTGTTTTAATTGAGCAGGACGCGGGATCCTCGGTCATTCAGCTCAAGCAGGAGCTGGCGCTCCTGCTTTTTATAATTTAAACGGGAGAGCTAGCGCTCTCCCATGAGCAATCACTATATAGGATCCCGCATCCTAATAAGCTGCCAGCTCTACCTGGCGCCCGCCAACATCGCAAAGATAATACGGCATCCAGGCCACACCAAAGAGCTCCATCAAAATATCTTTTTTATAGGGAGTTACAGGGATCTCGACCGTATCCTCCAGGATTTCCTGCCACTTCTCCTTTACTTCTTCAAGGGACTGCAATCTCTCCCTTTCCAGCTCCTCAATTTCCTTTTTATACTGTTCTATTGCATCCAGGGATTCCTGCACATCCGCTTTGGCCTGACTGGTCATTCTGCGTTTGGTAAGTGATGTGGTCATCCTCCGCTGTCGACCCGCCAACAAACTGATCAGGTTTTCGGCATGGGTGCCGACTTCTTCCAACTTGCGCTGGGACAATTCCGCTTCATCTTCGTCCAACTCACGCTTTTCGCGCATCAGCCGGTCTTTGATCGTATCCAATTTCTTTTTAAAGGAGCTTTCCACTTTTCCCCGTTCTTCCTTAAGAGCTTTTTCAGCTGCTTCCGCACACATCCGCCGGAAGTCCCCCTGAGATACCTGGGGGCCAGCAAATACCTCCAGTTCCTCATTGGAGCGCACAGTTACGGTCACGGTATGGTAGATCCAATCCTTGAAATCAGTCTCAAGCTCCCGCAGCTTGGGCCCATCCGTGAGCGGTGCTGTCAGATCATGAAAGCGGGCTTCTGGGCGAGCGCCAGGCTCGAGAGCATCGAGGTCGATCTTTTCCACTATCCAATCCTCCCAGCGCACCCGTCCACTCCGATCCGGCTCCCGGACCAGGGCCGTGGTAATCAGGTCATAATCCAGGTTGTAGTTCCGCTTCATAAAGCGCACAGCGGCCTGAGCGACAAGAGCTGGCTTGTAAATCACCTGGTAATTGGTTTCCTGGGGGGCAGCAATACCTGCTTGTTCCACCGCTTTCAAAAAGCTTAGATTGTTCGGTAAATAGTATTCATCGATCCCGGAAGGCACATTGGGGCGGGTGCTGGTCAAACCCTCAGCTTTTAGAGTCCGGTCCTGGACAGGAGGGGCAGCAGCCCGGTCAGCTGGCGCCGCAGCGGGGGCTTTCACCCTGGCACCAGCCAGCGCGTTTAATGCCGGGATCTGGACCCGCGTCAGCGGTCCGGTGAGATAGTTCATGGCCCAGCGGGTGTGGAACAGGACCGGCTGGTCCTCATGCACGTTATGGAGCAAGAAGACCCGCTTATCCAGGGCGGAAATCATCTTGTCATAGGCTTTGCGGTTCAATCCTGGCGCCGCTCCTTCCAGCCCGTCCAGGAGCCGGTTCTTGTCCTGTTCGGTCTGCAGCTTACCGATGAACCAGGTGCCGGCATTGGAAAGGGCTTTGTAATCCACATCCACCGGGTTCTGGGTCACCAGCACCTGACCAATCCCAAAAGCCCGGGCCTGTTTTAACATCCTCAGCATGGGCGTTTTGGAAGGCGGGTTCTTCACCGGCGGCAAGTAGCCGAAGATCTCATCAAAGTAGATCACTGCCCGCAGTGAGGTAGAACCTTTTTGTGTCCGCATCCAGGTCTCTACTGCGGCATAGAGCAGGGTCACAAAGAACATCCTCTCCTTATCGGACAGGTGAGCGATATAAAAGACGCTGTGCCGTGGCCGGCCGTCGGGAGCATAGAGATATTCCTCAATATCCAGCGGCTCACCTTCGATCCAGGATTGGAAGCTGGGAGCTGCCAGGATGCTGTTCAGACGAATGGATAAATCCAGCCGATCCTTTTCCGGGAAAAAGCTGTCCAGCTCCAACACGCCCAACTTTTCAAAGGGTGGATTCTGGATCTGCAGGATCAGCTCGGTCAGGTCCAGGTCCTTTCCCCTGCTCCAGGCATATTCAAAGAGGTTGCTGAGCAGAATATGTTCCCGGGAGCGGACCGGGTCCAGATCGTCCAGGCCAACCAGGCCTAACAAACCCATGGCAATGCCGGATATTTTATCTACCAACAATTCCCGGTTTTCCTCCCAGGGAATCTCGGGGGCTTTCAGGGATGCCAGGATGTTGACAGGAATCCCCGCCTCGGATCCGGGTGTATATATCGAAAAATGCGCCGCGTCCTTCAATGCCTGGATGCGGTCCGGACCGATATCCCACTTGGCCAACCCTTTGGTCCACAGGGCTGCCGCATCAGCTCCTGCCTGTTCGATGGTTTTATCTTCCCGGCGGGCCGAGTCAGGATTTACCCAGGGGGTGAAGTCAGCTGCTTTCAATTCCGGGAAATGCAGCAGGGCGTTGGTGATGTCGCCCTTGGGATCGATCATCAGAGCCGGGATGCCACCCAAGGCAGCTTCCTCCAGGAGATCAATGCACAAGCCGGTCTTACCAGATCCAGTCATGCCTACACAGACCGCATGCGTAGTCAGATCATCCGGGTCATACATCAGGTTTTCTGAAGTGACCTCTCCATCCTTGAAAATCCTTCCCAAATAAAAACGACCTTCCGGTACTGTCATCATTAACCTCACAGAGAATTTTGAATGGTGAAACGATCATCTATACGATCTGCAATTGATTTTACCTTAAGAGGAAGATGGGTTGCCTTGGGCAAAGTCGATTAATTCCTCCCCGCCCCCCTACCATCAAATCTCCTGGCTGACTATAATAGGAGCAGAGCGAGAAATCCATTCGGCCACAGACAGAGGAGGCGGGGATGAGCTACCAGATCACCTTTTACGGACACCTGACATTCGGGGTCAAGATCAATGAATACCAGCTGCTGATCGATCCCTTTTTATCCGGCAACCCCAGCACAAAAACCAAACCGGACGACGTCAATCCTGATTACATTTTAATCACCCACGGACATGGTGATCACCTGGGTGATAGCATAGAAATCATCAAGCGCACAGGGGCAAAAGTGATCGCCAACGCTGAGGTGGCTAAGTGGCTGGCTCAGCAGGCAGGAGGGGAGGTCCACGCCCAGCATATTGGCGGCGGATACCATCACCCCTTTGGCTACCTGAAGCTGACCCAGGCAATTCACGGCTCTTCCCTGCCGGACGGCTCCTATGGCGGCATGCCGGGAGGATTCCTGATCACAACCCCGCAAGACGAGAAGCTTTACTTCGCGGGCGACACGGGGCTTTTTGCAGGCATGGCGCTGATCGGCGAGGAGGGGATCGATCTGGCAGTCCTGCCCATCGGGGACAACTACACCATGGGACCGGATGATGCTCTGCGAGCAGTGAAGATGATCCAGCCCAAAGTTGTCATCCCGGCCCACTACAACACCTGGCCCCTGATCGAGCAGGACCCGGCTGCCTGGAAGAAGCGGGTGGAAGAGGAAACAAATACCCAGGTGCGAATCATGGAACCAGACACAACCCTGGAATTCTAAGAAGGAAAATGATGGCAAATCCAACCGACCGCAAGGGACTTGAAGAACGGATGAAGTTAGAAGGGCGGCTGCCGCCCGGCCAGAGCTTAACGACGAAATTCCCAATCCTGCATTATGGGAGGGTCCCGAATTTCAACCCCAATACCTGGCGCTTCAAGATCTGGGGAGAGGTGGAAAAGGAGATCAGCTGGACCTGGGAGGAATTCAGCCAGCTGCCCCAAACGGAAGTGAAATTGGACATTCACTGCGTCACTCGCTGGAGTAAATTTGACACCCACTGGCAGGGCGTTTCCCTGCGGTCCCTGATCACTGAAGGCTACCTGAAACTAAGACCAGGAGCAGCCTACGTGCTGCAGCATGCCCAGGGGGGATACACCACCAACCTGCCCCTGGAGATCACCCTCCAGAAGAATTTCCTGCTGGCGACCCATTTTGAGGGAGAACCCCTCACACCGGACCACGGCGCCCCGCTGCGGGGCATGATAGGGCATATACCCGATTCAGGGATCAAAACTCCCTATTTCTGGAAAGGGGCCAAATGGCTGATAGGCCTGGAATTTCTAACCGAAGATCAGCTGGGTTTCTGGGAAGAAGCCGGCTACCACAACGAGGGGGACATCTGGAAAGAACAGCGGATGCGTAATTAAGATACGAAGTCTTTATTAAAGACTTCGTATCTATGAACTCATTTCATGGCAGGTACGCCACCCGCTTTTTCAGCTTTCTGGACAGCGTTGAGGATCGCTTCCTGGTAGGCCTGAGCCGCGTAAGCCCCGACGATATTCAGGTCCATCTCCGCTTCTCCGCAAGATAAGGCAAAACAGGTGTCGCCATCCAACAGGGTGAAAGCCGGGCGGATGGTGCGAGCCAATCCATTATGTGCCATCTGGGCCACTCGGGTGGCGCCCTCCTTATCCAACCTGACATTAGTAGCTACCACGCCAATCACTGTATTAGCTGGTCCGGTAGCGAACCCCATTACTTTGCGGCCCACAAAGGTTTTCATCACCTTAAAAGTATCGGCATATCCCTTGATCCCCCGGGCTCCGGCAATGATCTGACCGCTCTCGGGGTCGATCACATCCCCGAAGGCGTTCACCGCCACAATGGCGCCGACTTTCCCTCCTCCACCCAGATCAATACTGGCTGTGCCGATGCCGGATTTGGTGGCCATCTTGGGGGTAAGGATCTTGCCTACCGTGGCCCCGGTCCCTGCTCCTACGTTGCCCTCAGCGGGCTGGTCTGCTGAGGCATTCTGGCAAGCCTGATAGCCCATTTCGGCATCCGGCCTGACTGATGGATCGCCGATACCCAGGTCAAACAAGACCGCCGCAGGGACAATAGGCACTATCCCCAATCCGGTATTCAATCCCCGCTTGTTCTCCTCACAATAGCGCATGACCCCAGAGGCGGCATCCAGTCCAAAAGCTGATCCCCCGGTCAGCAGCACCGCCGTGACCTGATTGACCAGATGTGCAGTATGCAGCAGGTCGGTCTCCCGGGTGCCCGGTGCCCCCCCCCGTTGGTCCACGCCGCCCACCGTGTTGGGAGGGCAAAGCACCACGGTGCAGCCTGTCAGCGCCTCTAGATCCTGGGCGTGGCCTACTTTAAAACCAGAAATATCTGTAATACTGCCCATGGAGTCCTCCTATATTGTTTTCAGTCCTAAATTCGTACCACCTTTAGAATACTGTGTTGATAACCGAAGACAGAAGACTGATTTGGAAACCAGGAGACTTGGCAACTGAGAGTGACGGAATTCGGCCCCCCGGTCCCCAAATCACCCGATCTCCCAGCTCGAAGATCCGTCCTCAGTCGTGAACGAAGCCGGGTGACAGCACTACCAGCCACTGGCTGCGAAGACGATCTGCAGAAGTTCTTCCCTTTCGGACGGGGTCATCGGTCGTGCCCGGGCATAATCCAGGAACTTGATCGTCAGCAGCTCCGTGCTGATGTGTTTTCCATTATAAAAGATATGTCGGTCAATAAAAGACGTCGCGGTGTTGGGCGGGATCTCGTAGATCTGGTCAAAGAACAGGTTTCCCAGTCCATGGTGAATGAAGGCATCGTCTTCGATTTCAAATCCCTGGGGTTGATGAGCCTGGCTTCCGCTGACAATCACAGCCCCAGCATTGCTGAGAGTGTGCGCATCGCGGATCTGGTCAGGCTGGGCCGGGTAGGTATAGTATTCAAAATGCTGGAAGGTGGCGATGGGGTTGTATCCTTCCTCCCTGAGATCCTGGATCTGACTGGCCATTTTTGAAAAATCGCAGGCTACCGCACCGGGATAACCTTCCCCGGCCGTCGCGTATCCCCCGCCCTTGGCGTTGCATCCCAGGAAAGCGATCTTGTTGCCATTGTGCTCAAAAAGGACCGGTTCCTGGGCATCCTGGCGGGATGAACCCCCTCCGTAATAAGGCCAGCCCCGTTGATTGTAAAGCTCCAGGGTATAGAGCATTGCTTCCGGACCATGATCGCCAAAATGATCCCCGGTCAACTCCACCACATCTGTGCCAATCGTCTCCATCAACTCTATGTAGCGGCTGTCACTGCAGAAACGAAGCCCTACCTGGCCGGGATCAGGATAGGAGCAGCCCTGAACAAAGGGGACCTCATTGCTGATATGCAGGATATCGGCTTCGAGCAGAATATCCAGGATATCCAGGGCAGGATAGTTGATCCCTTTTTGTTCCATCGTCCAGGCAGTGGCCCGCACCAGAGCAGTCACACCGGTCAAGACCACGCTGGTCATTTTCTCCGAATCCCAATTTCCTTCCACTCCCTCAAACAGCTCCGGTTTCGTCCCTACAGCTGAGATAGGCAGGGCCAGCCCGTATTCGGCAGGATTGAAATCCTTCTGCAAGGGCGATACCCCATCTACCTGGAGGACTTTCCAATCCGGCCGCAAAACTTCAAAGGGTAAAATCGCCAGGGAAGGTCGGCGAGACCAGGCCTGACTGGAGAGATCCTCCGAATCGATGATCTCGACCGCCCCGGGGGCAGGGTCGCCCCAGCAGGAAGCCAACATTTTCTGGGTTTCCTGGCTCATTAGCAGGGGTTGGGCAGGTGCCAGGGGGTTTTTCCCCTCGTTCCAGGCAGTCTGCAAGCTGGCCAGCGTCAGGTTGTCCTGCACTGTTGGGAAGGGCACAGCGGCGACCAGAACCCAGTAAGCCAGCGGGCTCTCCCCGTTAAACGCTAAAACTGTCCCGGCATTCTCCTGAGAATCCGCAATCAATAGATCCCATCTTTCTCGAAGCTGTTCCTGCAGATCTAATGGCAGGGCAGGATCCAGCCAGACCCTGTCTGGCTCAACAGTGGGGGTTGATGTTGAAGGCGTAAAAAAGGTCGCTGTTGGGGGAATTTCTCCCACAGGAGGTATATAGGGCGTGCTGGTTTGATACCCCGGGGACCAGGGCAGCGATTTCCAGCGCCAGGCCACAGTGCCAACAAATAGGCTCAACACGACAGCGATGGAAATGATAATCAGGCGGGAATTTCTTTTCATAAAAATACACGATTTCCCTCCTGCGGCACCGCAGGAAGGGTTGCTGCACCTTTAACGTCTAAGGGAAGGAGTATCTGGGCGGCCGTTATTAAAAAATACCTCCCCTGTCTTTTAATATTTCTTTGATCGTATCCTGGGATTTCCAGGCTTGTTTTTCGATCTCTTCGATCGCCTGTTTCATTCTGACTGCCCTTTTCTTGTCATCCAGTCCTGACAAATTGATTCTCACATTGTAAGCGGCGCTGTTGAGGGAGGAAAAAGCCAGATTCACCGCCGATCCGGCATCACTGATAGCGTTGAGGTTCCCTGACCGGGCAGCCTCCATTGCCAGACCCATCACTCGCAGGGATTTCTCGGCCACTTCCATGGGGACAAGGGTAGCTCCCAGGGTGGCGTCCTGAATGGCCCCTTGCCGATCGGGGTCCGATTTGGGTAACTTGTAAGCTGCCATGACCTGGTCAAAAGCCTCTGAATCCCGATCCACGGCGGCCCGCAGTTCAGCTCTCAGGGTTTCAGATTCCTCCAGGATATGGGCCATTTTTGTCTCCTGGTCTTCATACCCTTTTTTGCCAATTGTTAACCGGGCTACCATGGAAACCAACCCTGCAGCCATCGCTCCAGAGTAAGCCGCCGCAGACCCCCCGCCCGGCGTGGGTGTCGCGGCTGCCAGTTCATCTACGAAATCAGTCTGGCTGCTCATTCCTACTTCCAGGGCCATCTTGCGCTCCAGGATCTGGTCGGGGGAGAACAGATCCATCTGGGTATACCAGACAGCGGTATCCACCAGGGCTTGCTGGGGGATCAACCCAACCAGCTCGCTGTTGTGGATCCCGACCCCATAGCGCTCCGCTTCCCTGCGGATGGTTTCCACTACCCGCGGGAGGGGCGTTCTTTTAAAATTGGTCAGATTCATGGAGACCTGGGCCCTGCCGTCCACCAACATGCCCAGCGCTTTCACAAAGCGCATCCCGCCGGAGGAGTGACGGATCGCCCTGGCGATCTTGCTGGCAATCTTTTCGTCTTCGGTGGTCAGGTTGACATTATAAGCAATCAAGAACTCCCTGGCCCCAATCACTGTTGCGCCAGCTGTTCCCATCTCTGATGGGCCGCAGTCCGGCTTCCTGGCCGGATTGGTTTTGATCTCTTCTTTCAATCCTTCGTATTCACCGTGTCGGATTAGTTCCAGTCTTTTACGTTCTGGCACCCGGGCAGCCTGTTCGTAAAAATAAACCGGGATCTTCAGCTCCTTCCCCACCCGCTCCCCAACCCGGTTAGCGATCTCAACACATTCTTCCATGTTGATATCTGAGATGGGCACAAAAGGGACCACGTCTGTAGCCCCGATCCTGGGATGTTCCCCGGTGTGGTTTTCCAGGTTGATCAGCCCCGCTGCTGTTTTGATCATCTGAAAAGCAGCTTTTTCCACAGCCTCCGGTGAACCTACGAAAGTAATCACGCTGCGGTTGTGGCAGGCATCTGTGTGGATGTCCAGCACATGAGCTCCCGGCACAGCTGAAATTGACTCCCTGATCTTGTCCAGGACTTCCGGGCGGCGGCCTTCAGAAAAATTTGGCACACATTCAACAAGAGCATTTGACATAGTTTCCTCTGATAAGATGATTGGTTTCAATTCCTGTGACTTCATTATAACGGAACCTGAAAGGGAGCAGAAAGTATAGATTATCCTATTTTGTTCCCCCGGATCACTATCCGGCACTTTCCCAAGTCTGACCCCAAGATTGGCGCCTCTCACCCTATACTTCTCTTTCATCCCGGATTAAGCACAGCAGTCCATTATGATCAAAATGATTAGCCAAATCCAAACTCTCCTTCCTTGGTACAATCCAGGCGTGGAACTCCACCAAATTAGAGATCGGAAAAAGCTGGCCGCTTATTTCCGCCAGGATCTTCCATTACATGCCTACAGCCTGGGAGATCTGGATGACTTTTACTGGCCGAAGACAACCTTTTACGGAGAGATCCTGGGGAAAGAGATCTCACGCGTGACCCTGCTTTACCACGGAGAAGGACTGCCTGTCCTGCTGGCATTGGGGCCAGAAGGATTCTTTGGAGATGATTATTATCACTCTCTATCACCCCTGCTGCCTGACCCATTCTATGCCCACTTCAGCCCTGGCCTGGAGAAGTACTTCCTGGAGGATTATCAAATCGATGATCATGGTGAGCATTACAAGATGGATCTCGTTGAGCCCGGAGACTTTGGAAAAACCAGCTCCAGAAGTCCCTTCCGCCTGAACGCCAACCACCTGCCTGAGCTTCAAAAACTCTTCCATCAAAGCTATCCAGAGAACGCATTTGATCCCCGGATGTTATCCACCGGCAGGTATTACGGCTACCAGTTCGGCGGGGAGCTGGTGAGTGTGGCTGGTGTGCATGTATATTCCTCCCGCTACCGGGTGGCCGCTCTGGGGAATATCACCACTCATCCAGACCATAGAAACCGAGGGTTTGCCCGGCTTGTGACTGCCCACCTGTGTCGAGACCTGGTAGGTGAAGTGGACACTATCGGGCTAAATGTCAAAGCCGATAATGCCCCCGCCATACACCTCTACCAGTCCCTTGGCTTTAAAATTGCGGCAAAATATGGTGAATTTAGCTTAAAAAAGCGCTTTTTACCCCTGAATTTCCTCGAAAAAGGCTAAAAACAGAGAACTTTTCAGGCTTAAGGGGTTACAATAAGTATAGAAGAACGATCATCCTGCACCTCAATGCACAAGAAATTCTAAAGGAACACACTGAAGATCCACTACCTATCAGCCAGAGGTTTACACCTCTCTATCAACTATGTTGGGCGGTTTGAAAGCTAGTATCGGACAAAGGAGATATTATGGCCTACAGTCACACAAACGCGAAAGGTGTCACCTATTACCTGCATGGAAAAAAACGAGTACTAAAAAGCGGAAAAGAATCAACCCTGTACTACTTCGGAAAAGAAGCCAAGGAAGGCGCATTGGATGCCGTCCCCGCAGGGTATGTTGTGTCTGAAACTAAAAACGGACTACCCGTACTGAAAAAAGCCTGATCAAAAGAATCTGAACATACTTATCTGACAGCCTTGTCAGCCATTCGCGATGAAAGCAGCCGCCCAACCCTGTTGATTCGTTCTTTCCCGCGAACTTAAGAGCTGGCAAGGTTGTTCCTTTTAAAGAAGCTCTCCTTTTCCCTCATTCTCCTAGAGTCAGGTAAGGCCTGATCTGTTCATAAGTGGCCGGACCAATCCCGGGCACTTTTTGGATTTCTTCCACCTGCGTGAAGAGGTGTTCTTCCCGATAACTGATAATCTTCTCTGCCGTGACCGGTCCAATACCCGGAAGGGATACCAGTTCTTCCAGGCCAGCCTGGTTGATGTTCACCAGGGAAATGATCTCTCCCCCGGGAGACAGACTCAGGGCTGAAGAACCCGCTGCCCAGCTGCTCTCCGTGGAAGTGATCAAAGCTGGAATATAGATATGGCTTCCATCCTCAAGCAGAGCTGCCAGATTCACAGAGCCAGGACTGGCTTCTTCCGTAAAACCGCCCGCTGCCTCCACGGCGTCCTGCACCCGGCTGTGGACAGGCAGCGTATACACACCGGGGTGTTCTACCTCTCCATCGATATTGATCACCAGGGGAACAGAAGTCGGAGGGGGGCGCAACAGCACAGCCCTTCCCGGACGGGGACGGGATACCAAGAGAATCAGTCCGGCGCTGCACAGGCCAAACAGAACCCCGATCAAGAGATCTCTCATTTTTCCAAACATAAAACGTTTTGACTCTTTTAATCCCCCACAGCCAAACTCAACCCCAGGCGCTGTTCTTCAGGATCAAGGTAGATGATTTCCACGCTGACCTTCTGGTTTTCTTCCAGCACATCCCAGGGTGACACTTCATCGCCGTTGCCCCCCAGCTCAGAGACATGGATCAATCCATCCACACCTTCTTCCAGGCGCACAAATGCTCCATAAGTAACTATATTTTTTACCACAGCTTCTACAACCTGTCCGGTCTGGTACCGATCCTCGATGGTTTCCCAAGGGTTATCACACAGCTTCTTAAGGCTGAGGGCTACCTTATGTTCCCTGTGGTCAATATTGAGAATATAAACCTCGATCTGATCACCAACAGACACGACATCAGACGGGTGGTCCACCCGTCCCCAGGACAGCTCAGAAATGTGGATCAATCCTTCCATTCCTCCCAGGTCCACAAAGGCCCCAAAGTCTGTCAAGGTTGTTACCACCCCCGGGACACAGGTATCTTCTTCCAGCGTATCAAGCAGTTTGATGCGCGTACCTGCCTCAGCCTGGGCAGCCCGCTCCGAAAGCACTACCCGGCAGCGTTCGGGATCATATTCAATCACTTTCAGGGAAACCAGCTTCCGCAGATAGTCTTTCTTTTTGCTTCCCGCCAGCAAATGGGAACAGGGCACAAATCCATTGATATGATTCCCCTGCACCAGCAATCCCCCTTGATTACAACCGACCACCCGCAAGTGTACGATTTCATCCCTTTGGTATAAACGGTCTACATATTCCCAATCATTCTCTGGGTGGTCAAGTTTTGCAGGACGGGGATCGATATCGGTTAAAAATTCATCTTTGGGCTGACAGTCCTGGTCTGCCAGATGCGTTTCCGCTTCCGATAAAGCAGCTTTCCACCAAGAATCTCCTAAATCAGGAGGTTTTCCATGATTATTGGGAAACTGATCATTATGAACCATTAATGTGCCCTGTGAATTATTCCGCAAGTACACTGTATTGTAACATTATTTGATCGCTTTTTCCTCAGGTTCCTTGAGTTCTTCCCGGGCTTGTTTTTCCATTTCCAGGATGGTTTTCGCCACAACCTCAATGGCGATTTTTTGCTTTCGGTAAAGGTTGGCTTCAGACATTGCCAGGCGCTTGGCCACATCCCGTACCTTCTGACCTTTCAGGAACTTCAATTCCAGGATATTGTAGAGCACCCAGTCCAACGTAAAACGGCGAGTGCCCTCCGGTCTGATCTTATCAATGGCTTCCCTGAGGATTGCCCGCACGGCTTTTACGGATACTCCGTCATGTTCATCAAGCGAATTCTGGACCACTTCCAGCTGCAGCAGGGGACTTTCAGATAGATCTGGACCTCCCCAATAATCGGAAAGAGCATCCCTGACCCACTCAGTCAAGGTGCCTTCATCCACAATCTGATCAGGATTCTCACTCATCAGCACTTTGGTACCGTCATAGCGGGCTGCAGCCCGCATCTGCTGGATGCGATTCATCTGTGGGGTTAAATCTTCAATTGTGCTGAATACCTGCTGCTGGAAAGACCTGTCCTCCAGGGCCTGCTGAGCCCGACCAATCAAAATCTGTAAGGCTTCAATTTTCTCCCCGTGGAGGGATTCATCAGGAGTTTCCACACCAATCAGACCAAGGATCTCATCCGGCATAGTTGAACTAAATAGGGGAATGATCCAGAATTTTCCAGACGAAAAAAGTTCGTAGTCACCGATTCGTTCCCTGCCTGGCGAAACGTTCTGTAATTTCTCGGTTAGTTCTTCGCCATTCAAATCAACCTTCCCACCCACCGTGACTAGATAATCCATCCCGGCAGCAGTCAAAGCGGCTGCAAAAGCCTGTTTGGTCTGAAGTTGATCGCATATCGCCGCCAGAACCGATTCCAAGAATTGTTTCAGGTCTTCCAGGGTGAAAAGTCGTTCCTGAAGATTTTGCAGCAGTGCCAGACTGTCTTTACTTTCCCCCAGCAGGAACCAGTGTTCCCAGAGGGGAGAGAACATGGTAATGAAATATTGCATCAGCAAAAACACACCAGCCATCACCACTGGAGCGAACAGGGAAAAGGGTTCGCCGGCTCTCCTGAAAATAGTTGTCAACGCCAAAACGGTGCTGGCTGTCACCGGGCCGCGGAGCACCCACTTTGTCAAGCGGCGTTTAATCACCCGGTCCGGCCAGGATACGCCGAAAAAAGCCACCGCATAAGCCATGATTACAATCAAACCTGAAACCAGGATATTGCTGACAACAGCGGCCAGCCAGAACACGTAGGGGTGCCCGGATGCAAAATCGGATCCAAACAGCAGATAAGGGAAAGATCCCAGGGCTGGGGCCAATGCCCCTCCGATCAGATACATCATCCTGCGCTGGCCAGAGCGCGTGACTGTCCGGTGGAATGCCCGTTGAAAATTGACCCAGGCCCAGATCATGCACAGAATGTAAAAAGCGGAAAAGATCCAGGTCAGGCCGGTCCTCTCCAGATGAGGTGCGACCACGTTTTCAGCGGCCAGCGAGCCTACCAGCAGGGAAAAGGGGATCATCACTAGGAAAATTCCCGAAATAGCGAAAGCCACCTTGATCAACTTGGTCCGGCGGCCGCGGGAGGGGCGTCCGGTCGTAGCAAGAACCGCATCCGAGAGCAACACGTAGGCTGGAGGCAGGAAAACAATTCCAATCCACTGCACCTGATACCAGATCTGGATCCAGCGCGGGGATCTGACCACATCGGCTACAGATTCTCCCACGAAGACAACAACCACGCAGGCCATGATGAATGCAAAGGAACGGGCAACCCGGTCCTTTAAATTAAAAGTCAGGGCATAAAGGAGTAGTGAAAAGGCAGTGATGGCGATGCCAGCCGCAAGGAGCTGGTTGAGAGTCTGCAAAATATTCAGCAGGTTCATATGTATGAGGAAAAGAAAATCGCTATCTCCTGGTCGCGGTAAAACTGGTCATTGTATCCGGAAAACTCAAAACCCAACTTATGGGCAAACTGGATAGCAGGGTAATTCTTGGGCTGCATTTCCAGCGTCACCCGGTGCAGGCCTTTTCTTGCGCACCAGTCCTGGGCTGCCATCACCAGGGCTGTACCAACACCGTTTCTGCGCTGGAGTCGGTCCACGGCCAGGTCTTCCACCCAGGCGCTGGCAGGGGCCAGGCCTAACCGCAAGCTGATGTAACCCCGGATCTGCTCCCCTTCCTCAGCCAGCAATAAGGCATCTCGCTTGGTCCAATCATCCGCCAGCGCCCGAACAATCCGGGGATAATTGACATGGACCTCACGTGGCAGTCGGACCTCTCGAAATGAGACTTGTGTTTGAACTTCGGTCAAATCCAAGGTCATCTGCCAGACATGCGTGGTGGCATAATTGTGATCAAGCGCGATCATTTTGGGAATATCTGTGGAGATCGCCGAGCGAATATTGATTTCAACCATAGGATTTTTCCGGCTTATTCTTCAGACATTTCGACAAATATGTCTACAGTACAGGGAGTGCGCTGTATTCCCTGGTTGTCCAGCACCACCAGTCGCAAGGAATAATTCCCTGGTTCCAACTGGCTTGTATCCCAATAGCCCAATTCATCATCCACATGAAGTTTATCCCCTGCCTGGATGGTCAACCAATTATCAGAATCAATGGCGGAGACCTCAAACTTATAAAAACCAAAATCCTCGATATTTGCTGTGCCTTCTATTTCAACAATTCCACTGACCACGGAGTTGTTTTCCGGATATGTGATCATCACCTCGCCCGGGACACAACCTTCCGGAAGGGATGGGGTTCCAGATGGTCCGGACACGGCCGTAATTGTCGGTCCAGAGACCGTTTCAGGAGCGATGGTGGCGGTAGATGTTGCCAGCAGATCAATGGTTGAGGTTGGTATGGGATCTACGCCAGGGACAGCCGGAATGATGAACGATACCAGGCCGAACACCGCCGCGCCTAAGAAAAGCAGAACAACCAACAGGGCAGCCGATCTGTTAAGGCGCATCTGGGCGCTTTCTTTCTCCAGGCCAAAAGCCGCTGCCCGGAGTTCCTCCCAGGCAATGAAAAAATTTCTCAGCTGCCAGACAGTAAGCACGCCCAGGATAAAATATGCCAGATACTCTATATCCCGGATATACCGCAAGAATTCAATCATGAAATGATCCTCCAGCGGAACTCAATTAGGCGTAGGTGTCCGCTTTAGAGGGGAGCGCCCTCAGAACGCCCCGGATCAAACTCATCATCTTGGGAGCCAGCACCAAACCGGTTTCAATCACCTCTTCATGCGTGGTTTCCGCCTCACCGTACAAGTTTGAGCTGTTGGTTATCCCGGAGATACCCAGCACCCGCTGCCCGCCGTGATTGGCAACAATCACCTCTGGGACCGTGGACATACCCACAGCGTCCACACCGGCACCCAGTAGAAACCTTAAATCAGCCGGGGTTTCAAATGTTGGTCCGGCCAGGCAGACATAAATACCTTCATAGAGAGTGATCCCCAGCTCCCGGGCCACATTCCGGGCCAGTTCCTGAAGTTCCCGGTCATAGGCCTGGCTCATATCCGGGAAGCGGGTACCAAATTCATCCATGTTTGGTCCCCGGAGAGGATTGACACCTGCCATACCCAGCAGGTTGAGGTGATCCGTGATTAACATGGGATTTCCAGGTACAAAATCCTGGTTAACCCCGCCAGCCGCATTGGTAACCACGATAATTTCTATGCCCAGCCGCTGCATGACCCGGATGGGCAAAGTGACCTGGCTCATTTCGTAGCCTTCGTAATAATGAATCCGCCCGTTCATCACCAGCACGTTCTGTCCTTCCAACTTACCGATAACCAGTTCACCAGCATGCCCTTCCACTGTGGACAGCGGCCAGCCAGGCAAGTCGTGATAGGGGATTATGATAGGATCTTCAACAGCTTCAGACAAGGGTCCCAGGCCGGAGCCCAGGATCAAACCAATCTGCGGGTAAAGGGATATCCTGGAACGTATCTCATCCGCAATCCGGTCCATATCCTCAATTGTATATTTGGTTTTCATGAAAATAAAATTCCTTTACGATCTTTCAGGGAAAGCTGTCTAATTATAACATCTGAAGGAAAGCAGTACTGACCGTCGATTACAAGAGGATTCTCCTGTTCAGGAGAGGACTTCCTTGAATCCTTGAATCACGACCGGGATATCTTGATCCCGGATCCAGAGATGGGTAACCAGCCTGATCAAGCGGAGATTTTCATAGCCAATCAAGATGCCATGTCCTTTGAGTTTTTCCTTGATTACCGCCGCGTCATAAGGTAGATCAGGATCCAGCTTGAGATAAACCATATTGGAGGGGGGTTCGAGATCCAGCAGACTGATCCCGGAAAGATCTGCCAGCCCGCGGGCCAGATCACGGGCTCTGCGGTGGTCTTCTGTCAAGAGAGGAAGATGATGCCGCAGAGCATATAGCCCTGCAGCTGCAATCAATCCGGCCTGACGCATAGCGCCACCCAGCATTTTACGTGTCCTCCTGGCACGGTGGATGAATTCAGCATCCCCACATAACATAGATCCTACCGGCGCTCCCAATCCCTTACTGAGACAGAACATCACGGAATCCAGAGGTTGGACGAGGTCTGCCGGATCGACGCCCAAGGCTGAAGCCGCGTTAAATATTCGGGCGCCATCCAGGTGGAATTTCAACCCCTGCTCTTGCGCTATCTCTCCCACAGATCGGGTATACACAGCGGACAAGGCTGCTCCCCCACACATATTATGGGTGTTCTCCAAGGTAATCAGGCGGGTCCGGGGATGATGAATATCATCAAAGCGGATTGCTTCTCGGATATCTTCCAGCCTAAGTGTGCCATCTTTTTGATTGGGAATGATATGAGGTTGGATCCCCCCCAGGGCCGCCGCCCCGCCGGCTTCATTTAAGAAAATGTGGGATTTATCCCCCAGGATGATTTCGCTGCCGCGTTCACAATGGGTCAACACAGCAGCCAAATTGCCCATTGTGCCCGAAGGGATAAACAGGGCGGCATCTTTTCCCAGCAGCCGGGCGGATTCTTCTTCAAGAAGATTAACCGTAGGGTCTTCCCCGTAGACATCATCACCAACTTCTGCGCTGGCAATCGCTTCCCGCATCTCTGGAGTTGGTAGCGTTACCGTATCGGATCGAAGGTCAATCATTACATGCTCCTAAAGATTCAATGTCGTAGTGCACCAAGGACTTCTTCCAGCTTATCCGGTAAAGGTGCCTCAAATGTGCGCTTGTGATCTTCTCCTGGCAGGGAAATTGTCAGCTGGTGCGCATGCAGGAACTGCCGGTTGAGCTCCAAGGTGGGATTTTTCCTCCCATACACCGTATCCCCTGTTACCGGACAGCCCAGGAAAGCCAGATGGACCCGGATCTGATGAGTCCGCCCGGTGAGAATGGACACTTTCAACAAGGTGTGTTTCGAAAATTCTTCCAGGGTGAAAAACTCGCTAACCGCTTCCTTCCCTTCTCGATCTTGCACTGCGGCCATACGCTGGCGGTATTTGGGATCGCGGCCGATTGCCACCTCTATCCGTCCTTTGGGAGATGGCGGTCGCCCATCCACCAGAGCCAGGTAAGTTTTTCCAACCTTTCGATCCCTGAATTGGTCCTGGAGGTGTTGGTGCGCTCTATCATTCTTAGCCAGCAGGATCACACCCGAAGTATTTTGGTCCAGGCGGTGCACAAGCCCGGGCCTTTTAACGCCTCCCACGCCTTCGATTTCGGGCGCGTAAGCCAATACTGCCTGCACAAGGGTACCTGTGTTGTGCCCCAGGGCAGGATGGACAACCATACCGGCAGGCTTGTTAATGACAATACAATCCCCGTTCTCATAGAGAATATCGAGGGGAATCTCCTCCGGCTGCAGATCTGAATCCTCAACTTGCGGTACGATGACTTCAATTTCCACGCCCGGAGAGATCAGCTCGGCTTTTTTATAGAGGGGATATCCGTCTGCAGATACACCACCTGCGGAAATAATTTTCTGGATATAAGATCTGGAAAAATCCTCCAGCTCTTGAGCCAGGAGTTTGTCAAGACGGAGCTCAGTCTCAGAGCGGTTCGATATAATGATCGGTTCTTGGCTCATGCTGTGTCCTTCTCTCTTCAATCCACATGCCGATCAGCAGTACCACCACGCCCATGGTAATGCAGGAATCTGCCACGTTAAATACTGGGAATCTGCCGACAGATATGAAATCGGTCACATAGCCCCGATAGAGTCGGTCAATCAAGTTACCAGCTGCTCCGGCCAACTGCAAGCTCAGGGCGAGCCTGAAAAACTTGTCTTCAGTCGGGATCATTGGAAAATAAACCAGGATCAAACCGATAATCACGAAAGCCAGCACCATGAATATGCTGTTCATGCCCTGGAAAATTCCAAAGGCTGCTCCTGTGTTGTGCCAGTTGACAACCCTCAGATAGGGCTCCAGCCATTCAACGGGCATCCAGTATTCATTTAATGCCAGATTTTCCCTCACTAGATTTTTGGTCAATTGATCCAGAGCGATCAAGAGAAGGGAGATCGGTACTAAAAAAGTATAGGCTTTGAGATATTTTTTCAATCTTTCCTCCACAATGAGACGGTTACCACATTTTACCGTAGAATTGGAATTTTCCCTTTCCCAGACCGAAAAAACCCTCTCAATAGGGAATTTTCAGGGCCAAAGAACCCTTGAGCAGGGAGGAAATACCATGCTATAATTTCCGAAAGCAATCGAAAAATGAATAAACCAGTTTTGGTCCTCAATGGCAATTACGCCCCCCTCAACGTCTGTTCCACGCGCCGGGCGATGTGCCTGATTATTGTCGGTAAAGCCAACATGGTCATGGATGGCCGTGGGGTGGTTCGCACTGTGTCCCGATCCTATCCCAAGCCCTCCATCATCCGTCTGCACCATGTTATCAAACGTCCCCGCCCCACCGTCAAACTCACTAAGCAGGAAATATTCCGGCGAGACCAGTTCAGATGCCAGTACTGCGGAAACGAATCCCACGAACTGACTGTGGACCATGTACTGCCCCAGCATCTTGGAGGGGAATCCACCTGGTCTAACCTGGTGACAGCCTGTAAATCCTGCAATCACAAAAAAGGCGGGCTTACCTTGGAACAATCCGGTTTAAAGCTGCAGAAAAAACCGGTCCAGCCGCCAACTTCGGCAACCTATCTATTCAGGAAATATCTCAAAACCTATCAGGAATGGGAACCATTTATCCAGGGTTGGTAAATCTCTTTAATCTCGCTTGCATTCAATCGCCAACAGGTCTTCAGCCAGGAAAACCTTCCCGGGGAAGGTTTTTTTTGCGGCTGCCAGCAAGGTTTCCTCTGTAGTCTCTTCCCGGAGTGAATAATGGATCAGATAGAGAGTGTTAACTCCTGCCCTGGCAGCAATTTCACCCGCCTCCGCAGCTGTGGAATGCCCATCGGCCGCCCCAGCAGCTTCATGAATCAGGATATCCGCCCCTGCTGCCAGACGGGCAGTATCCTCGATGGGGTTGGTATCCGACGAGTATGCAAGGATATATTCCTCCCCACGGCACTCAACTCTTAGTCCCAGAGTGGGGATCATATGCTCCACTGGAGATGAATGAATCCGGAAATCCGGGGTCTCCAAAACTGGCGCAAACTCTTTCACCAAGATTTCATGGAAGATGACCGGGTACATACCAGCCCAGGAATCCCATTCAAAAAGATCCATCATAATCTGGGTCCGGTTGATCGAGTGTGAATTGCCGTGGATATGGAAGTCTGCCTTACGGCCCAGGAGCCACATATCCATCAACAAATTGGGCAGACCGCTGACATGATCAGGATGAAAATGAGTGATGATCAGATCATTTACGGCATCAAAATGGATCCCCGCTTCTTGCAGCCTGCGCAGGGGCCTGGCCGCGCAGTCAATCAGTACTGCCGAGCTATCCCCCTCAAGCACAAAGAAGGAATTCTCATGGCCTTCATAGGCAACCGCGCTGGCTGTTCCTAGGAAAATCAGTTTTTTCATATTCCTTCTCTCCGCCTGTCAGCCGCCGAACATCGCCAGAGCTGCCCGGGGTGTGATAAAAACCTCCAGAAAAGCCGCCACCACCAGGAGCGGCAGGACCAGGAAACATATCAGTCTCGCCCAATCAGCCAGGGTCCGGATCCAGGCTTCCCCAATGGTGTGGTTCTCCTGAGGCGTGACCAACGTTAACCCCATGCGGACGATCAACGCTCCCGCGATGATAATTGCTGGGATTTCCACTATGCCATGAGGAAGTATGAATCCCAGCAGGAAAGACCAGGGCGAGAGGCCAATCTGGCCGGTGATAGCGATGAAATAGCCAATGATGCCGAAGGGAAGGATCAGGGCAATGATGCCCAGCACACCAAAGGAAAAGATTCCCAACAGACTGTCAATCAGGACCGCCCTCAAGTTATGGAACAGGATCATCCCCATCCCTCCCACCGAGAAGAAGTGGATCGGACCGATATTTTCCACTCCGGTCACCAGGCCCTCATCCAGATTATCCCAGTCCAGCACTTCTGTCGGGAGAGTAAAGATCTCAGCCTGGGTGCTGCCAACCAAAACTGCTCCAATTGAGATTATCAAAACCAGCAGGATGGACCACTTCAGGTCCCGGACCACACTCCAAACGTTGAGGCGCCACCAATGCAGTGCTGAACCACTTTCACCCAGGAAAGCTTCTTTAAATACAGACCAGGCCCAACGAAGATTGAGGGTGTCGAGTTCCCGGCCCAGGAGTTCTTCCCGATTAAAATGGGCAATGCCTGTGCGAATTAGAAGCCAGGCGATAATTACCTGGCCAATGATCGCCCACCAGAGGACTTGGTAGCGGGCCCAGAACATGATCATGCTCTCCCCTACCAGCAACAGTGCCATGGGAATGATAATGAAAGAAGCCAGCAGATTGGCCGCCCGCACGGAAGTGGTCTGGGAAGATATCACCACCGCGCCGCTGACCATCACCAAAGACTGTACCGCGGCCAGGGCTACGACCTGGAATAACAGCGTGGCATCAGGTACCCAGCCCACCTGCCGAAACACCCCTACTAAGTAGACCGAGATGCCTAAAAAACTGGCCAGCAAGGGTGGAAAAATCACTGCCATCAGCTTCCCCAGGTAAAGCTGGACATCCGTTAAGGGGCTGCTGAGCAAAGGTTCAATAGAGCGCCGCTCTTTTTCGCCGACAAAACTTTCCAGGGCAATCACCAGGGAAACTGAAATGGGGAAAAAGCCCACTACCATCAACAAAAAGGGGATCAACCGGTCTGCGATAATCGGAGCTCCGTACTTGGCCACAAAACCCACGGCCTGCTGCGCGGTGAAGTTCATCAAACCCGGGAAAAATACTGTCAGGATAATGATCGGGGCAATAATCCGCCAATCACGGAACTGATCTTTCACCTCCCGGCGGGTCACCACCAGGGCTTTCCGGATATCACTCCACATCGGGGTCCTCCTTCACCGGAACATGGTTGACCGCCTGCAGGTAAACCGATTCCAGGCTGCGTTGGACCTCCTCCATTTTAACTACCTGATATCCAGCTGTAATCAGTTTATGGAGAATCTGCGGGTTGGTTTTCCGGGCGTCAGGCGCCCTGTAGCTAAACCAGTCGAGTCCCTTTTGAGTAACTACCAATCCATCCGGCAAAGGCAATTCCTTGCTGTCCAAGGGTTCCACTAGTTGTACTTTGTACTCACCAGGCCCAAGCAGCTGCTCCTTCAATTCCGCAGCAGAGCCATTGGCGATAATCTTCCCATTCCGTATGATCGCAATTTTATCGGCCAGTTCCTCAGCTTCCGCCAGGTTATGGGTGCAGACAATGATCGCCCGGTCTTCTGAACGAAGCGTTTTAATGGCATTTCTGACCAGGCGAGCGCTGGCCGGATCCATCGCGGAGGTAGGTTCATCCAGCAGCAGCACCGGGGGAGAGTGCAGCAGGGAGCGGGCTAAGGACAATTTTTGCCGCATACCTTTGGAAAATTTTCCTATTCTTCGGTTGCGGGCATCAAGCAGACCAAACCTGCTCAGCAGATACTGGATACGCTGCTGGCGTTCAATGGCTGGCATGTCATAGATCTGCCCAAAAAAATCCAGGTACTCCTCAATATGCATGCGGTCGTACAGGCCGTGGTCTTCTGTCAGCACTCCTACAGATGAGCGCACCTTCCCGGGGTTTTCCAGCACATCACAGCCGGCCACCCGGGCTGTGCCGTCGCTAGGCCTTAAAACAGTGGTCAGCATGCGCACTGTGGTGGTTTTCCCAGCCCCGTTGGGTCCTAGCAAGGCCAAAACCTCGCCAGCCCTGACATGCAGATCGACGCCGTCCACCGCCCTGAGGTCCTTAAAATATTTAGTGAGGTTTTCAGTAAGGATCATACCTGCTCTGAATCTCCAGAACTTCTTCTCTGGCGATTATAAAGCAGAACACTGGTGCTGATAACAACCAGGGACATTGCAATTTGGTTAAGATTAACTCCCCGCCAACTGGAAACATCCAAACGCAAGAATTCAAGACCTATCCGGCCGAGCCCATAAACCAGCAGGTAAATCAGGAAAAGGCTTCCTGATTTGAGCCGCTCCCCCAGTTTTTCACGGATCCACAGCAGGAAAGCCATGTTCAGGAGAGACCAGAGAGACTCATATAAAAATAATGGATGATAGGTAGCGACCTGGCTGTAGCCAGGCAGGCGGTGTTGGGAATCGATAAATATCGCCCAGGGCAGGTTAGAAGGCAGTCCATATACCTCCTGGTTGATGAAATTTCCCCAGCGGCCAAATGCCTGGGCAAGGGCAATCCCAGGCGCGAGGATATCCAGCCAAGTAGACGCGGATTCACCCCTGCGCCGGGCGTACGCCCACAAGACTAGAGAGCCTCCCAGTACCGCGCCAATGATCCCGACGCCACCCTTCCAGATCGCCAGCGCTTCCAGTATATGGGTCAGATAGTAGCGGGTAGTGATCCCCCGGGCAACCATGGATTCCGGTGGAGTGAAAATATGCCAAATCCGGGCTCCCAGCACCGCGCCGATAAAGAGCCAGGGCAGGGCATCAAGCAGGAAATCAAGTGTTTTTTCTTGCCTTTTAGCTTCCCTGGCAGTCAGCAACAGCGCGGCGGTAATTCCTACCAGGATCACCATCCCGTAATAATGTATGGTAAATGGTCCCAATTGAAAACCTGTTGGCATATTTTTTTCCTGAGGGTGGAGTGAATTAATAAGGAGTTGCCCTTCTGCCGATTAAAAATTATCCCCGAATTCTTCGTCTGAAGCTATGAGCACCTCGCGTTCAATACCGCTGCCCCTTGAGGGGCCGACATAACCCAGGGCAGAGAGTTCATCCATCAGCCGGGCAGCCCTGGGGTAACCGATTCTCAGCTTCCGCTGGATCAATGATGTAGACGCCCGCTGGGCATCCCGCACAATTCGAAACGCATCTTTGATCAGCGGATCAAATTCATCTATCTCGGCTTTCTCTTCGATGACCTTCTCCCATGGTGGGTTGATTTCTTCTGGTTCAAGGCCAGAAACCTCCTTCCAGGCATTGATGACTCGATCGAGTTCCTGCGGGGTGACCATACAACCCTGCGCTCTGATAGGACTGCTCGCTTCCGGGGAGAGGAAAAGCATGTCACCGTTGCCAAGCAAGGATTCGGCACCGTTCATGTCCAAGACCACCCGGGAATCCACTGAGGAAGCCACTGCAAATGACATCCTGGCCGGGAAGTTAGCCTTGATCAGCCCGGTGACCACATCCGTGCTCGGCCGCTGGGTCGCCACGACCAGGTGGATGCCCACCGCCCTTGCCATTTGCGCCAGCCTTACCAGGCTGAACTCGGTTTGGGCTGGAGCCATCATCATCAGGTCAGCCAGTTCATCTATCATGACCACAATGCGGGGCATGATCTCCCCGCCTTTCTTTTTGATGATCTTATTGTTATAGGTGTTAATATTCCGGGAACGGGTCTCATCCAGTACCTGGTAGCGGCGGTCCATTTCACTCACCACCCACTGTAAGACTCCCAAGATACGCTCCAGGTCTGTTTCTACCTGGCCGTAAAGGTGAGGCAGACCGTTAAATCGGATCAGCTCCACCATCTTGGGATCGATCATCACCAACCGCAGCTGCTCCGGGGTGTTGTTCATCACCAGGCAGGTGGTCAATGATGTGATGCAGATCGATTTCCCTGATCCGGTGGTGCCGGCAATCAACAAGTGAGGCATGCTGGCCAAATCAGCCACGACTGGCTCTCCTGAGACATCGCTGCCCAGGGCGATTGCCAGGGGGGAATCCACCTTGTAAAAAGCTGTCGTTTCCATGACTGACCGCAGGGTAACCAGGTAGGATTTTTCATTGGGTACCTCAATGCCCACATAGGCCCGGCCTGGTACCGGGGCTTCAATGCGCAGTTGTGTTGCGGAAAGTGCCAGGGCCAGATCCTTATTCAGGGAGGTGATCCGAGAGACACGGACCTTCTTTCTCTCTTCATCTTCCTCAGGATCATTGAGATAGCCTGGTTTGACGGCAAACTGGGTCACCGTGGGCCCAACCTGGAAACCAATTACTTGGGCCGGGATGCCAAATTCAGCCAGCGTTTTTTCTATCAATCCGGCAGAGGTGTTGATATGTCTCTGATTGGGTTTAAATCCTTTCCCCCGATCCAGCAGATCCATGGACGGGAGGGACTGATCCCGGGCAGGAATTTTCAGGGGTTTGTCATCCTGGACATCCACTTTAAACTGTTTTCTGAACTCAGCAGGCACTTTGGGTTTCCGTCTGAGAGGGGAAGGCTCTTCAGCTGCTTTCTCCGGGGGCAGATCTTGTGTTTCTTCCTCTCGAACCAGGTCAAGCGAGGCAGATCCCATCCGGATTTGATCCAACTGCTCCCGGACCCTGCTGGTGAATCCCAATCCGATCACCCCGCCAATCAATCCCCCCAAGGCTGCCAGGATGCCGGTGCCGATCAATCCCACCAAACTGGATACCGCCTCAACCAATCCCCATCCGACCAGGCCGCCGTCCAGCCCACTGCGAGCCCGTTCCAGGGAGTGTCCCCCCAGCACCGTAAAGAGGGCGAGCAGGGAAAATACCGCACCCTCAAGGGCAAAGACCCGCACCCAGCTCACGGAGGACGGCTCACCTGCTTGTTTTTTAAGCATCCAGATGCCCAGAAAAATGCCTGCTATGACCAAGAATATGCTGCCCCAGCCCAGCCCCAAACGGATGAAATTGGTCCAGCGCAACAGGGCTGAACCGGCTGCGAGTCCAGGGAAGAGGGTTGCGAGCAGGGTCATCAAGGAAGAAGCCAGCAGGATGATCCCGGATATATCCCAGCCGTAATTCCGCAAGCGCTTCGACAGACTCTGGAAGGACTGGCCCCGCTGCGCCAGGGCGTCCAGAATATCTTTAACATTGCGGGGGTCCTGATCTGTCACTGCAAGTGCTCCTTTAAAATGGGTCTGCTTTCCTGAGAATTACCTTGGAATGAGGCCAAAGCAATGCCAGCTAAAATAAGTATAGCACCAATAATTTTAACCACAGAAGGCACCTCATCCAAGAAGAAATTGGCCAGGATAATTGATCCAACCGGCTCACCAAGGAGATTAACGGCGACATACCCGGTTGGCAGATATTTCAAGGACCAGTTAAATATAGAATGACCAAGGAGTTGAGGGAAAATTGCCAGCAAGGCCAGCCAAAGATAGACCTGGTTTGGGTAGCTGGGAGGGACACCATCGACAATCAGCATGGCAATCACCAGGAAAATCGCCGCGGCACTGTAAACTAAAAATACATACGGAGTAAGGGAGACCTTCCTGCGCAAATGGCGACCAATCATCAGGTATGAGGCTGCAGCGATCGCGCCTAATAAAGCCAGAAAATCACCCAGTAAAGTCTCAGCGGCAGAACTGCCCGGAGCAAATTGGCACTGCAGTCCACTGGATTGCCAGGCGCAAACATCCGTGCCGGCGATGATCACTCCGCCCAGCAAAGCGATGCCCATCCCCAGGAAGGCGATCCTGGGCGTTTTTTCGCCCAGGAATATTGGCGCCAGCAAGGAGACCCACAGCGGCGTGGTGGTCACCAGCACAACCGAGCTGGCAACCGAGGTGAATTCCAGAGAAGTGATCCAGGACGCAAAATGGACCGCCAGGATCAACCCAGCCAGAAGGGCGAATTTCAGATCAGCAGGTGTGAGGGATCTTAATTCTCGGCCGTATTTTATCAAAGTATAGGGGAGGAGGATCAGAGCAGCCAGTCCCAGTCGGAAAGCGGCAATGGTGATCGACGAGGCATATTCTTGGGCGAAGCGGATGAAAAGGGATGCAGTGGATACAGCAAGAATCCCAATCGGTATTATCAAGTAGGGTGCCGCAGGAGAGATAGCGTCCTTTTTCATGAAGAATGTAACCTCTTTATTCAAAGGCTCTTTCCCAGAAGTTGTTTTTTCTTGACAAAGAAAAAATCAGGGCTACAATTCGATCCTAGAGAGATTATTATACAGTAGTCTACCTGTTTTTAAGATATACTCAATAAAACAACCACATTTGGAGGAAAGTTATGACCCACGTAATCACATCTTTCTGCTTGCATGACGGCAGCTGTGTGGAAGTCTGCCCGACAGAATGCATCGTGCCCGGCAAACCAGTCGAGGAATGGCCCAATTATTATATTGACCCAGAAACCTGCATTGACTGCGGCGCCTGCGCCCCTGAGTGCCCCTACGAAGCCATCTATATGGAAGATGAAGTTCCTTCCGCTTACGAAGCCTACGGTGATGAGCGCATGAACATGCCTGTCGGGACCGAAGGCTATGATGAGGAATTTGAATCGGAAGACGTAGATGGTGTGACCTGGGTATTAAAAGCCACTCGCGTCCTGGACGAGGGCGAAGTTGTGGACCTCACTCCCGCCATCCAGCGCAATGAAGATTACTTCACAGAGGGCCCTGGTTACGAGGCCTTAGATTAACTCGTTGCGAACAGGTTGATTTCAAACATGGGCGACCTGATGGGTCGCCCTATATTGTTATACAAAAAAGAAGCCTTTTTCAGGCTTCTTTTTTTGAATACTAAAATTTCAAGTTTGCCTGAACTGCAAAAGATCTTTCAACCCTTAAATCCCGCCGCCAGAAAATCTGGTTCTGGGCGAGTGGGCTCTCCTGCGGATTGATCCAGAGGATTTTTCCAACCTTTTGATAATGATTGCAATATCAATCCTATCTATCCTTATCTAAGCTCTATCTACCATCCTGCCACCAACCTCCAGATCTGGGCAGTGAAGAAGGTCACCACAATTCCCATCACGACTGGCAGAAAAGTAGCAATTGCTGTCCACTTGAGACTGCCGGTTTCCTTATAGATGGTATAGATGGTTGTGCTGCAGGGGTTATGGATCAGGCTGAAGAGCATCAGGTTCACGCCCGTGAGCAGTGTCCATCCTCCCGCGGTGAGAATATCCAGGGTCTCCAGGCCGGACTCCAATTCGAATATCACGCCAGCACCATCGCCGGCACCGGTCACACCACTCATCAGCACAGTTAACATCAGAATGGTAGGAATGACTATCTCATTGGCCGGGATGGCCACAATGTAAGCCACCAGGATGACGCCGTTTAAACCCAGCAGCAGGCCAAATGGATTCAAGAAATTGATCAGGTGCTCGGCAATACTCACCCCGCCAACCAGCACGTTTGAAGAAAGCCAGATGGCCACTCCAGCCGGCAGGGCAAAAACAACCGCCCGCCAGAGCACAATCAAGGTGCGGTCAATCATAGAGGTATAGAGAGTCTGCAAGATACGCGGGGGACGGTAAGGAGGCAATTCCAGGTTAAATGTGGAAACCTCGCCTTTGAGGATTGTCCGGGACAATGCCCAGGAGACCAAAAAGGTCAGCAGCACACCCAGCAGGGCAATGCCAACCACTGTGATTGCAGAAATCACGCCGCCAAGGTAGGCAGGCATCATAGAGCCGATGAAAATGCTCGCTATCAAAATCTGGGTTGGCCAGCGGCCATTGCAGAGAGAAAAGTTATTGGTGATAATGGCTATCAAACGCTCCCGGGGGCTGTCGATGATACGGGTGGAAATCACTCCAGCCGCGTTGCAGCCAAAACCCATGGTCATACTCAGGGCTTGTTTGCCGTGGGCTCCAGCCTTGCGGAATATATGGTCCAGGTTAAACGCCACCCGGGGCAGGTAGCCAAAATCTTCCAGCAGCGTGAAGAGCGGGAAGAAGATCGCCATGGGAGGAAGCATCACACTTACCACCCAGGCTGTCGCCAGATAAGCCCCATCGATCAGCACCCCGTCCAACCACCAGGGCAGGCCAATGCTGGCCGCAGCAGTTTTTAACAGCGGGTGTACTGTATCGATCAGCAGGGAGTATAACAAGCGGGAGGGGGCATTGGCCCCACTGATGGTCAGCCAGAACACCAGGGTTAACATCAAAATCATCAGTGGGAAGCCCCAAATCCTGCTCGTGACCAGGCGGTCAATGGTCCGATCCAGGTCGAAGCGGGGTTTTTCATCCGGGTAGGTCACAGCCCGGTCTGCGATCCGGGAAGCATCGGTGTAGAGCGCTTCCATGATCTTCTCATGGAAATCTCCCCCGATATCCCAGCGCAGCTCCCGGGCGGATTGGAGAATCTTTTCATAGTTTTCTTTCATGATTGCACCTGCACTTACTAAGCTACCAAGTTTAATGTCAGCGGTCGACTATTGGGCAAATCCGCTTTTCTGGGATACATGGCTTGCCCCGATACCTTCCAGGTCATCCCGGGTATTGGTCAGCTCACCCAGCTCGCCTTCTTCCACAGCCCGGATGATCCTTTCATCACCGTCCAGCAGCCGGAGGGCAACCCAGCGCGCGTTGGGGACTTGAGGAAAAGCATCTTTGATCTGGTCCACGAGCTGAGATACCGCCCTTTCCAGTTTAGGATGGTTGTAATTCACCTGATAAGGTTTGGCCTTTGTCCGGCCTGTAGCGACCTCGTTCACTGCCGCCAGCAGATCCTCCAGCCCTTCGTTGTAGCGGGCCACGGTGGGCACTACCGGCACCCCCAGGTCGCGGGCCAGGCGGCGGGGGTCGACATTCATATTGTGGCGTTCAGCTTCATCCATCAGGTTAAGGCAGATCACTAGGCGGTTGGTAATTTCCAGCACCTGAAGCACCAGGTTCAGGTTTCTCTCCAATCGGGAAGCATCCACCACCACAATGGTGACATCCGGCTGTCCAAAGAGGATAAAATCACGGGCGATCTCTTCATCCAGGCTGGTGGCCAGCAGGGAATACGTTCCTGGCAGGTCAACCAGCTTGTAGCGGCTACCCCCGAATTCAAACCCACCCTCAGCCCGGGTTACTGTTTTACCCGGCCAATTCCCGGTATGCTGCCGCAATCCGGTCAGAGCATTGAAGACCGTGCTTTTGCCTGTATTGGGATTACCAGCCAGGGCAACCACATAATCCCAGTTTTCCATATCCACGCCCAGTTTCTTCAGGTTAGCCGCATGGTGTATCGGGCAGGTTGCACAACCCGCCTGGGCTTGAAGGCTGCCCACATCACCCCGGGCAGTTTTCTTATTTTCTTTGTCCATCACAAGAACCTTCCTTTTACAAGCCGGCCTTTTCTAGCCGGTCAGTTAATTTTGATCTGCTTCAAGAGGCGAGACCCGGATCAGCCGAGCCTGGGAACTGCGCAGGGCGATCACCGTTCCCCGAATACGGTAAGCGGTCGGATCCCCACCGGGATTGACCATTTCCACACCGATCTCCGTCCCCGGGATGATCCCCAGGTCAAGCAGGCGCCGGCGCTCCACTCCCCGGCTGAGGGGAGAGATTTCGGTCACCACTCCGGCCCGTCCTGGCTGGAGTGTATCCAGCGGCACCCCTTCGCTGTCAGGCAGGAGATTTTCGTCAACCAGGGGAACAACCGATATATTGGCTGCCACTATAGGCGCCAGGATGTGCTCCTGTTCGTCACTCCAGAAGCGGATCCGATTGGCGGTGACCTCATCCGCCTCAATGATCATCTGGGGATGAAGCTCCTCAGCGACGATCTGAGCGTAGATCGCATCCGGTTCGTCTTCGATATGGACAATCCTTGCCGGCGTTTGGGTCGGCAAGTCAGAGAGCGGGATCCCGCCATGGTGAATCAACTCGCCCCAGCGGTTCGGAATGGGATCCCCGTGGGGATCGTGCGTGGGATAACCCAGGCTGGCAGCTATGCGGTCCAACTCCTCTTCAGAGAGTTTGTGCTCCAGGCGCTCGGCCTGGGGATGCCAATCGTTTTCCCCGAAACCTGTGGTATCCGCCAGGTACCTTTCCCACAAGCGGTGAGCCCGAACGATCTGAGTGGCGGTTTTTCTCCCCGCATCAGTCAGCCGAAAACTGTTTTCTTTCATCTCCAGCAACCCCCTGGCCTGGGTTAGGGCCAGGATCTCTGAAGCCCGTGCCAAGCTGGTTGAAAGCGCGCCAGCTAGGCTCTCCAGTGTGCAGGTTTTTTGGTTGCGTTCACACTTGAAGATGTACTTCAAAGTATCTTCAAGAAGCACCTTTTCAGTCAATTCCCGGCGTTTTTGGATCTTCCAGACCAGACCGGAGCCTGGCCAGAACAAGAAACCCGTGAAGGCCAGCAATCCTACACCGATCAATAAAGCATACAGGGGGTCAAGCATTTTCCACTCCTTCCTATCAAAAGATTACTCAAGGACCTTTACCTGGATCTGGCTTGTGACACTGGCACCCAGCACAAGTTCCTCTTTTCCATCTCCGATCTGGATGCGGAGGTTATCGTCATACATCGAATAACCTATCACTTCAAATTCAACTCCTGGAATCAAGCCTTGGGCTGCCAGGTAACGCAGGAAGCCAGGGTCATCATCATTCACTTCTTGAATTCTTCCTCGCTGATTCGTCCGCAGCTCCTGCAGATGGCAGCAATCCGGATCAGGCATTTCTAGGGTGCGGCTGGGAATGGGTTCTCCGTGCAGTCCCCGCTGGGGATTCCCCAGCACTACCGCGACTCGCTCCTCGAATTCTTCAGAAATCACATGCTCCAGACGTTCCGCTTCTTCGTGAACCTGGTCCCAGGAAAAGCCCAGCACCTCATGCAGAAAAAGTTCCAGCAGGCGGTGGTGTCGGATGATCTCCAGAGCAGCTTTTTTGCCATCCCCGGTTAGCGCCACTCCCTGATGTTTCCGGTAGTCCAGCAGAGGAGGGTTTTCAGCAGCCAGGCGCTGGACCATATCGGTCACTGAAGCCGGACTGACATCCATGTCTTCCGCGATCTGGCCGGTGCTTACCCGGCCCTCTCCCTTGGAAAGGTGATAGATGCTCTTTAGATAATCCTCTACCTTATCTGAAAGACGCTTAGTCATAAGATCCCCAATTTTTATTGTACTAAATTATATTTTAGACTTATCTAAATCTTTGTCAAGGGGTAGTTCTCTCTGTTTTCCGCTACCTGAACTCGCCTGTACAGGCGAGTTCAGGCTAAAAATCAATATTTAATAAGAGATATTAAATATAATTTATGCAGAAATTAAAATTCTTGATTTAGTTATTGACATATTCAATCATTATGCTACAATGAGCAACGATTACCAATAAATGTACCAAGGAAACTATGTCGAAAAAACTTAAGTCGATCTACCGGGAATACCCCCAAACCTTCTGGATCATCATGGGTGGCATGTTCATTGACCGCCTGGGTGGAGCCTTGATCTTTCCTTTCTTCGGCCTCTACATCACCTCCAGATATAACGTGGGTATGACCGAAGTCGGGCTGCTTTTTACCATTCTGGCGATCAGCAGTTTGTTTGGAAGCCTGATCGGCGGGGCGATGACAGACAAATTCGGCCGCAAGGTGATGATCCTGTCAGGTTTATTGATCAGTGGCGCCAGCTCATTGCTGCTGGCTTTTGCCCCCACCCTCGAATTCATCTATCTGGCAGGATTTATCGTTGGATTCTTCGGAAATATGGCAGGGCCGGCCCAGCAGGCCATGGTGGCCGATGTGCTTCCGGAAGAGAAGCGCGTGGATGGATACGGTATCTTGCGGGTGATCGCCAACCTGGCCGTGGTCATTGGTCCTGCCATTGGCGGCTTCCTGGCAGCCCGTTCCTACACAATTCTATTCGTCAGTGATGTCATCCTCAGCACCATTACAGCAGCCATCATTCTGGCTTATGTGCCCGAGACCAAACCACAAGCCCTTCCAGACTCAGCAGGTCAGCCTGCGGCAGTAGAAAGCCTGGGGCAGACCCTGATGGGTTATTTCCGGGTTCTCAAAGACAGCGCCTTTATGGTCTACATACTGGCATCCATTTTTATGGTCATGGCCTACATGCAAATGAACACCACCCTGCCTGTATTCCTCAGGGATGTGCACGGCCTGCCCGATTCTGGTTATGGATTGCTGCTGAGCTTGAACGCCAGCATGGTAGTGCTGCTCCAGTTCGTCATCACCCGCCGCATCAAGGGCTATGCGCCGATAAAGATCATGGTCTGGGGCACGATCATCTACGCAATCGGCTTCAGCATGTACGGATTTGTATCCGCTTACTGGCTGTTCATCCTCGCTATGGTGATCATCACCTTCGCAGAAATGCTGGTCTCGCCCACTGGCCAGGCCATCGTCGCCAAACTCTCCCCGCAAGATATGCGGGGGCGCTATATGGCTGTCTTTGGGTTCAGCTGGACCATCCCCAATGCCATCGGCCCACTCATGGCTGGCGTGGTGATGGACAACTACAATCCCAACTGGGTCTGGTACGGCGCCGGGATCTTTATGGTCATTTCCGCGGGAATCTTCACTTTCCTGCAAATCAAATCCAGCAGCCGCTTTGATCGGGAGGTAAAGGGAGAGCCCGTTCCTGTGGTGGAAACAGCAGCATCCTGAACCGTTGACCGAAGGCCACCTTTGTGGCATAATCACCGCAATAGTTTATTAAAGGCAGCGATGAAAACGAGTAAGGCTGGGAACATCTGCCAGCGAGCCCGGGAATGGTGGAAGCCGGGCCAGAAAAACCAGCTTGAAAATCCTTTCGGAGCCGTGAACTGAACGCCAGAGGCAATTAAGGGATCCGGGTTCACCCCCGTTACCAGGGTGCGAGGCTGAATCGAGAATTGGGCCGCTTGGTCGGTCCATCACTGAGAGTCCTCGCTGAGAGCCCACCACAGGTGGGAATCCGGGTGGTACCGCGTGAGTTTTTCACACTCTCGTCCCTGACAGGGATGGGAGTTTTTTTTATTCAGGAGGTAGGATGGCCATCAAAAAAGCGCCACACGAAGTGGATTTCATCCAGCAGGAACACCAGACCCTCAAATTCTGGCAGGAAATTGACGCCTTTCAGACTTTGAGGAATTTAAACAAAGGCAAACCTGTCTGGTCTTTTATTGATGGACCGATCACCGCCAACAACCCGATGGGCGTTCACCACGGCTGGGGGCGGACTTATAAGGATCTCTTTAACCGTTTCTGGGCCATGAAAGGGCACGAGTTGCGCTATCAGAATGGCTTTGACTGCCAGGGTTTATGGGTTGAGGTGGAAGTAGAAAAGGAAAAGGGCTTTCAATCCAAAAAAGAAATTGAAAGCTACGGGCTGGCCAAATTTGTACGAGAATGCAAAGCCCGGGTCTTGAATTATGCCGCAGTCCAGACTGAGCAATCTGTCCGGCTGGGCTACTGGATGGACTGGAATGATCCGAACCTTCTCCGTGAACTGGCTGCCAAACTCCTCGAGGATCCCCTCCAAGAAATCACCCTGAACGGCCCTCAGGGGCCGGTTACTGATACCGTGGAGCAGATCATCGGCCGCCTGGGCCTGCAAGAATTGGGGGGAAGCTACTTCACCTTCTCCAACGAAAACAACTTCATGATCTGGAAATTCCTCAAGAAAACCTGGGAAAAAGGCTGGTTGTACCGGGGAGCTGACGTGATGCCCTGGTGCCCCCGCTGCGCCACAGCCATCTCCCAGCACGAAATTGTCACCGACGGCTACGCAGAGCTCACCCATCGCTCAGTGACCCTGCGCTTCCCCCTCCGGGAACGCCCTGGCGAATCCCTGCTGGTCTGGACCACCACACCCTGGACCCTCACTTCCAACGTCGCCGCTGCTGTTGGCCCGGAGCTCGATTACCTCAAAGTTCGAGTCACATTGCCGGCGCCGAACCAAGGTCAGGAGCATATCGTTTACCTTTCCAAAGGCACTATGAACATGCTGCGGGGAGAATATCAGGTGCTGGGAGAAATCAAAGGCGCCGAGATGAAAGGCTGGACCTATGACGGCCCCTTCGATGATCTTCCTGCTGCTCAGGCCATTGGCGGGGTGACCGAGTTGAAAGAACTCCGGGAAGGCATTACAACCAGCGCTGCAGAAGCGCACCGGGTGATCCTCTGGGAGGAAGTGGGCGAGGAGGAAGGCACGGGTATCGTCCATATCGCCCCCGGATGCGGCGCGGAAGACTTCCAGCTTTCCAAGGAAACCCCCCTTCCACGAATTGCCCCCCTCACTGAAGAAGGCTACTTCATAGAGAATTTCGGTTGGCTCACCGGCAAACATGTCTCTGAAGCTGCCGATCCGATCTTTGAAAACCTGGAGAAGAAAGGCATTCTATATCATGTAAAACCTTATACCCACCGCTATCCTACCTGCTGGCGTTGTAAAACCGAGCTGGTCTTCCGGTTGGTAGATGAGTGGTTCATCCATATGGGCGTGAATTATGACAAACCCCGCGAGGAGCTGACACCAGAAGAAAAAGAGGCCAGCCTGCGCTACCAGATCATGGACGTGGTGGACCAGATCCGCTGGATACCCGACTTTGGCCATGCCCGTGAGCTGGACTGGCTGCGCAATATGCATGACTGGATGATCTCCAAAAAACGCTACTGGGGACTGGCCCTGCCGATCTGGGTTTGCGAAGACTGCGGTCATTACCATGTGGTTGGTGACGACAAGGAACTGGAAGAAAGGGCAGTTGAAGGCTATGAAGCCTTAAAAGGCCATACGCCTCACCGTCCTTATGTAGACGAAATCACCCTCAGCTGCGACAAGTGCAGTGGCGTAATGCGCCGCATCCCGGATGTGGGCAACCCTTGGCTGGATGCAGGCATTGTGCCCTTCTCCACCCTCAGCTACCGGGTTGATCCTGATTACTGGGAAAAATGGTACCCTGCCCACTGGATCAGCGAATCCTTCCCGGGGCAATTCCGGAACTGGTTCTACAGCCTGCTGGCCATGGCTACCGTGCTGGATAACTCTCCCCCTTTCCTGGAAAACTTCAGTTATGCCAGCCTGCACGCCGAGGACGGTCGGGAAATGCATAAATCCTGGGGCAATTCGATCGAGTTCAATGAAGCCGCCGACAAGATGGGCGTGGATGTGATGCGCTGGCTGTACTGCGCTCACAAGCCGGAGAATAACTTGGTCTTTGGCTTCCACCGGGCAGAAGAAACCCGGCGGCGTTTTATCATCCCCTTCTGGAACGTGTATTCCTTCTTTACCACCTACGCGGAAATTGACGGCTGGGCTCCCAACCTGGACAACTTTGATCCTGACACGCCGGAAGGCCTGACACCGAAATCTGATAACTCGCTCGACCGCTGGATCCTGGGACGCCTAAACCAGACCACAGCTCAGGTCACGGACGATCTGAATAATTCCAATGCCTACAACGCCACCCTGGGGTTTGAATCCTTACTGGATGACCTCAGCAACTGGTACGTCCGGCGTTCACGCCGGCGCTACTGGAAAACGGAAACCGACCGGGATAAATCTACTGCCTACGCTACCCTCTGGCATGTGCTGGTTAAGATGAGCCGCGCTCTGGCACCGGTGCTCCCCTTCCTGGTTGAGGAGATCTATCAAAACCTGGTGCGTTCGGTTTTCCCGGACGCCCGGGAGAGCATTCACCACACGCGCTGGCCGGAAGCGGATCTAGACGCGATCGATCAGCAGTTGATTGACCAGATGAAGCTGGCCAGGGAGATCGCCAGCCAGGGGCTCAGCGCTCGCAGCAACGCCGGCATCAAGGTCCGCCAGCCGCTTTCCCGGGTGCTGGTCTATGTCAAACAGGGCCGCGCGGAACTCGATCCGGCTCTGCTGGAAATCGTCCAGGACGAGCTGAATATCAAGGACCTGGTCTTTGTCCAGGACCCTGAATCGCTATTGTCTTACAAGATACTACCCGACAACAAACGGCTGGGGCCCAAATTCGGAGCGGATTTCCCGAAGATCAAAGCCGCCCTGTCTGATCTGGACCCCGACCAGGTTGCTACCCTGGTAAGGGGTGGGGAAGTCGTTCCACTGGAGCTGGACGGAGCAACCATCACGCTTGAGCCGGAAGAAGTGCTGGTACAGACTGAAGCAGCAGAGGGTCTTGCCACCGTTGACAGCAAGCTGCTCACCGTTGCTATCGAAACTGAGATCACCCCCGCCCTGCGGGACGAGGGCCTGGCCCGGGAACTGGTCCGCCGCATACAAGACTTCCGCAAGCAGGCCGACTTTGACATTGCCGACCGCATTGCCGTGGTCTACCAGGTCAGTGCAGGCCTCAAGGGCGCCCTGGAAGCCCACAGGTCATACATCATGGATGAGACCCTGGCACTGGAGATGAAAGAGGGCGTACCGGAAGAAGGAACCTTCAGCGGGACGACCAAATTTGAAGGCGAAGAAGCCACGCTGGGGCTGAAAGTGGTGAAATAAGATTTCACAAGAGCAAGCATAGGGCAGCTTGAAGGGATTGAAATCCCAAGAGGGGACAATGGAAAAGGTTGCCGTGAATGTCGAGCAGCCTGGAACTTCAGCGCCTTAAACGTCCCCACAGGGGGACGTTCGGCTTGAGCGCTAGCGGAGGTCACTCTCAGGACTTCAGTCCATTGCCAAAATAATTCCGAAAGTCTTGAAGGGATTGAAAGCCCAAGAGGGGACATCCACCAA
>Ga0209834_10000160_pt1 | contig 40000 bp, 35 predicted proteins | sample Mar14236cmmetaG_FD_184134 | JGI IMG/M metagenome (GOLD analysis project Ga0209834, IMG submission 184134) | Marine hydrothermal vent microbial communities from Guaymas Basin, Gulf of California to study Microbial Dark Matter (Phase II) - Marker... ... | reverse complement strand
CACTGGAAGCCCGCCGGGAAGAGCTGAAGAACAACCTGGACCGTGTCCCGGGTCTGACAGAGAGGCTTGAGCAGGCTCGCGAGAAAATCCGCCAGTCTGAAGCAGAGATAAAAATTCGGAATGATAAAAAAGGGGAGCTGGAAATTGCCCGCCAGAGGCAGGCTGACGCCAGAGCAGAAAATCCCCGTCTCTTTAAGGAAATGAAGGTCCTTGAAAAACGCATTACTGAGCTGGAAGGAACTGAGGGCGCAAACTGCCCGCTCTGCGGGCAGGAACTCCCTGATGCAGAGAGATTGGCCCTGATCCAATCTCTCAAGGAAGAGGGCAAAGACCTGGGAGACCGCTACCGTGAAAACCAATCCACCCTGAAAGAGGCTGACCGGGTTGTCACAAATCTCCAGAAGGAGATCACGGCATTAAGCCTGGCCGAGAACAACCTGCGCAAACATCAAGCGGAAGCAGATAAAATTGAAAATCAGCTTCAGAGCATTGAAGAAGACCAAAGATCCTGGCAGGGGACCCACGAAAGGGTCCTGGAGGAACTCCAGCGAACTCTCCAGGAAGAAAACTACGCCCCGGAAGCCCGGCAGGCTCTCGAGCTGATCAATGCCAAGCTCAAGGAAATCGGCTATGACGCCGCTGAGCATGACCGGATCAGGGAGCTCAGCAGCCAGGGAATTGCCATCCAGGGGAAAAAAGCTGAACTGGACCGGGCAGAGGCAGCCTTGAAGCCACTTAATCGTGAAATTGATGAACTGAAAGGGCGCCTGAAGCTAGCAAAAAAAGATCGCCAGGACCGGGAATCTGCCCTGGAAGCATTCCGTCAATCTCTTGAGAAAGCCCGGGGTGATGCCCCAGATACCCGGGAAGCGGAACAGGCGCTGCTTGATCTAAAGGAAAAAGAAAATATCCTCCAGCGGGAAGTTGGCGCAGCGCAGCAGAAGGTCGCCGTGTTGGAAAAACAAAAAGCTCGGCGGGGAGACCTGGAAAATAAACGGGGCGAGCTTGCGGGGCGCGTAAAGGCATACCGCCAGCTGGAGGGAGCATTCGGCAAGGATGGCGTGCCCGCCCTGCTGATCGAGCAAGCCTTGCCCCAGATAGAAACCCGAACCAATCAAATCCTGGAGCGACTCAGCAGCGGGGGCATGTCTGTCCGCTTCATCACCCAGCGGGAATATAAAGCTTCCAGCCGTGAAGATAAAAAAGAAACTCTCGAGATCCAGATCCAGGACCAATCCGGGGTCCGCGATTATGAGATGTACTCCGGTGGGGAATCTTTTCGGATTGACTTCGCCATCCGGTTAGCGCTTTCTCATATTCTGGCCCAACGCGCAGGTGCCCGCCTGCAGACCCTGGTCATTGATGAGGGTTTTGGCAGCCAGGATACCCTTGGCAGGCAGCGCTTGATCGAAGCCATTAATCTGGTCAAAGGTGATTTTGAGAAGATCCTGGTGATCACGCATGTGGACGAAATCAAAGAAGCTTTTTCTGTCCAGCTTCTGGTAGAAAAAACACCCCGGGGATCCCAGGTGACTTTGGTATAATTTGGCGCTGAAAGGTTAGCTGCCCCATTGTTTTTTGGATAAATATAAAAATACACCCTATCGAAGGAGATCACGATGGCTGAAGTAAACTATGTCACTGGAGAGGAGTTCGAAGAGAAAGTTCTGGGTTCAGATCTGCCAGTGCTGGTTGACTTTACAGCGGCCTGGTGCGGTCCCTGCAAGATGGTTTCACCGCTTGTCGAGGAGCTGGCAGGAGAATGGGAGGAGAAAGCCCGGGTCTACAAGATGGATGTGGACACCAACCAGGCTGTTCCTGTTCAGTACGGCATCATGGGCATCCCTGCCTTGCTGCTGTTCGTCAATGGAGATGTAGTTGCCAGGGTAGCCGGGTTCAAACCTAAAAAACAGCTTCAGAAAACCTTCGAACCCCATCTGTAGTACAGGAAGATCCCTTTGACCAAAAACAGGGCCTGGGTTCCAGGCCCTGTTTTATTATCAGTCTAATCCGGGCCGCATGATTAAAGGCCGGCGGCCTTTCTGATCTCCTCCGCCCGGTCGGTGTTTTCCCAGGTCAGATCCAGGTCATCCCGACCAAAATGTCCATAGGCTGCCAGCTGCTGATACATGGGCTGGCGCAATTTCAGGTCGCGGATGATAGCACCCGGCCGGAGGTCAAAGAATTCTTTCACCAGCCCGATGATCTTCTCATCCGGGATATTGCCAGTTCCAAAAGTCTCCACGTTGACGCTCAAGGGATGTGCCACGCCGATCGCATAGGATACCTGAATCTCGCAGCGGCTGGCCAGTCCAGCTGCTACCACATTCTTGGCAACCCAACGGGCGGCATAAGCCCCGGATCGGTCTACTTTCGTGGGATCCTTGCCGGAGAAGGCGCCGCCGCCGTGACGGCCCATGCCGCCATAGGTATCGACAATGATCTTCCTCCCTGTCAGCCCCGCATCCCCCAGAGGCCCGCCAGTCACAAACCGTCCGGTGGGATTGACATATATTTTCATATCCTCGCCGACCATATTTTTCGGCAGGACCGGTTTCATGACATGCTGGATGATTGCCTCGCGGATCTCCGCCTGGGAAATCTCCGGTGCATGTTGGGTGCTGATCAAAGCTGTATCCACCCGAACAGGCTTACCATACTGGTACTCAATCGTCACCTGGCTTTTGCCATCAGGCCGCATCCACTCCAGGGTGCCGTCTTTGCGAACTTCTGCCATGCGGCGGGCTAATTTATGGGCCAGGTATATCGGCATAGGCATCAAGACCGGGGTCTCATCACAGGCATAACCGAACATCATCCCCTGGTCTCCCGCGCCAATAGATTCCAGCTCGGTCTCAGTTATTTCTCCGGATTTCGCCTCCAGGGATTCATCTACGCCCCGTGCGATATCACCGGATTGCTGGGAAATGGCAACCAGAACGCCGCAGGTTTGTCCATCAAAGCCTTTTTTAGCCCGGTCATAACCGATACCGGTGATGACATCCCTGGCCAGTTTGTCATAATTGATATCCGCACTCGTAGTGATCTCGCCCAACAGCATCACATACCCGGTTTTTGTGGCTGCCTCGCAGGCAACCCGCGAGCGGGGGTCCTGGGCAATACAGGCATCCAGGACTGCATCACTGATCTGGTCGCACATTTTATCCGGATGTCCTTCTGTGACCGATTCGGATGTAAATAGCAGACTGGGAAAATTGTTAAATGTGTTGTTCATAGGGCCTCCTGAGTTACTCCCTTTCTTTAATGAAAATTGCCCCTCCGGTCCTGCAGGAAAGGGCATAAACTCATATTTGCCCTCTCATCTTCCAGAATACGCCTGTCGGAGTTGGCACCATCTGCAGTAAGTTGCGCTGCCCGGTTGCCGAGGTTTCACAGGGCCGTTCCCTCCACCTCTCTGGATAAGAGTGCCGTTAGAGGCATCTAGTACTGTAGGGGATAATAACATGAGCCCCCGCCCATGTCAAATTACATCTCAATCCATCTCAATCCACCTTTTCAGGGGACAATTAGCTCCCAGGAACGGACCAATCAAGGTCCCTAACCCATCAGAAGGCAAATTTCATTAGCGTGTTTTTTTATTTCGTTGTATACTTACTGTACAATTTACCAGCCGTTGCGGCATGCCAGAATAGGAAAGCTATTATGAAGATCTCTGTCCTACAAGAAAACCTCGCCCACGGGCTGAGCATTGTCTCCCGTGCTGTTTCCCCCCGCAGCACTCTGCCAGTATTAGCAAATATCCTTGTTGCCACTGATGACGGCCGCCTGCGGCTTTCAGCAACCAACCTGGAGATGGGCATCACCTGCTGGATTGGGGCCAAAATCGAGGAGGAAGGATCCACCACGGTGCCTGCCAGGACTTTTACAGATCTGGTCAGCACCATCCCTCCTGCAAAAACCGACATTGCCCTGCATGAACCCACCCAGACCCTGAACATCAAGAGCGGGTCACTCAACACCGATATCAAATGCATTGACGCCCAGGAATTCCCCCCCATGCCCTCGCTGGAGCTTGAGGAAGGAATAGAAATTAATGTGGCTGATTTCAAAGAAATGATCAAGCAGGTGGTCTTTGCGGCTTCGCACGACGAAGCCCGGCCAATTCTTACCGGCGTGCTTCTCACAGTGGAAGATAACATCCTCACGCTGGCCGCTGCGGATGGTTTCCGGCTCTCAGTCAGAAAAGCCCAGCTCTCCTCTTCCGTGCCATCCCCTGTCAAAGCCGTCATCCCTGCCCGGGCGCTGAGTGAGCTGGCCCGGATCAGCAATGACGGCAGTGACGTGATCACCATGGCCCTGCCGCCCGAGCGCGGACAGGTAATTTTCCGAACCAAGGATATTGAACTCAGCTCCCAGTTAATTGAAGGCACATTCCCGGACTACCAGCAGATCATCCCCAAGGAATATCAATCGCGGACAATCCTATCCACGTCCTCTTTTTTGAAATCCTGCAAACAGGCTGAGATTTTCGCCAGGGAGGGATCACTGATAGCCCAGGTTAATGTCCGGCCTGGATCAGAGGAGAACTCCCCCGGGGAAGTGGAGATTTCCGGCCAATCTGAAGAGACCGGATCCAGCCAGGCAATTATGGACGCCACTATTGACGGGGAAGACATCATCATAGCCTTTAACGTCCGCTACCTGCGGGAAGTATTGGATGTGATCAGCAGCCCCAACGTGGCCCTGGAAACCTCCAAGCCCACCAGCCCGGGGGTTATCCGACCGGTTGGTGATGACAACTTCTTGCATGTGATCATGCCTATGCATTTGGGCAGCTGATCTCAGCCATAGAATTGGAAATTCGATCCCGGTTCCAGCTTCTGGAACCGGGTTTTTATTGCCGTCGGCACCTGAATCAACAATTCCATTAAAATTTTAAGGTAGGGAGGTAGTTAGGGCTGGATAAGGTAGTAAAATGCAGGAAAGGCTTATTCGTTTACAGGAGAATTTATGGAAAAATTTGTGGCAGTAGCTGGCAATATTGGTGTTGGCAAAACAACTCTGGTACAAAAACTCTGCGACATCCTTGGCTGGACCCCATTTTTTGAACCTGAAAGCGAAAACCCCTATCTACCTGATTTTTATAAAGACATGCAAACCTGGGCTTTTCACAGCCAGGTCTTTTTTTTGACCAGGCGTCTGCGTGCCCACAAAAATCTCTGCGCCCAGGCCGGGTCTGTCATCCAGGACCGCAGCGTGTACGAGGACGCGGAAATCTTCGCCCATAATCTCTACCGGCAACAGCAGATGGGCGAGCGAGATTACCAGACTTACCGGGAACTGTACCAGGCCCTGGTGGAATTCCTGCCTCCTCCCGATCTCGTGCTGTACATCAAAGCTTCCGTGCCCACCCTCCAGCAGCGCATCAAGCTCCGGGGCAGGGATTATGAGGAAGAGATCGATCCGGCCTACCTAGAGGGATTGAACATCCTCTATAATTCCTGGATCGAGGGATTTGATCTCTGCCCGGTCCTGACCATTCCCGGGGACGACCTGGATTTCGTGGCCAATAATGGCCACCTGGATTTGATCATTAAGAAAGTACAGGAAAAACTCACCGGAAAAGAAGTGGTTGTGTTCACCGAGAAGGAAATGAATAACAGCTGAAACCCCCTACTCTTCCTTAATGAAAAAACCGCCAGCGAGTACTGCCGGCGGTTTTTATTATTATGAGATGGAAATCAAACCACGCCATAAGCTAACATGGCTTTGGCCACTTTCAAGAATCCGGCAACATTGGCTCCCATCAAGTAATTGCCCGGGTCTCCATAGGCCTCTGCCGCATCCAGAGAAGCTTTATGGATGCTCTTCATGATGCCGCGCAGCCTTTCATCTACCTCTTCCCTTGTCCAGGACAAACGGAGACTGTTCTGGCTCATTTCCAGGCCGGAGGTTGCCACGCCGCCCGCGTTGGCGGCTTTGGCTGGACCATACATCAGGTTATTGCTCTGGTAAACCTCAACAGCTTCCAATGTAGATGGCATATTGGCGCCCTCAGAGACAGCTATGCACCCATTATCAACCAGCGCCTGGGCGTGCTCGGCGTTAATTTCATTTTGAGTTGCTGACGGGAAGGCCAGTTCGGCTTTGAGAGCTTCTTTCTTGACAACATCCCAGACGCTCATATCCGGGTAGTAGGTCACACCATACTCCTCGGCATAATCCTTGATGCGGCCGCGACGGATGTTCTTAAGCTCCATTACGTATTGCAGTTTATCCCTATCAATCCCCTTCTCGTCAATGATTGTGCCGCTGGAATCTGACAGGGAAATCGGTTTGGCACCCAGGTCCAGTAATTTCTCAACCGTGTACTGAGCTACGTTTCCGGACCCACTCACGAGAGCTGACTTACCAGACATATCCAAATCGCGAACTTTGAGCATCTCTGCTGCAAAATAGACTGAACCGTAACCAGTTGCTTCTGGCCGGATCAGGCTGCCGCCGTATTCCAATCCTTTGCCAGTTAGAACGCCTGTATGTTCATTGCAGATCTTCTTATACATGCCGTAGAGGTAGCCGATCTCGCGGCCGCCCACGCCAATGTCCCCAGCAGGCACATCGGTGTCTGGGCCAATATGACGATAAAGCTCCCTCATGAAGGCATAGCAGAAACTCATCACTTCTGTGTCAGTCTTGCCTTTGGGATCAAAATCAGAGCCGCCCTTGCCGCCACCCATGGGCAGTGTGGTCAGGGAGTTTTTGAAAATCTGCTCAAAGCCCAGAAATTTGATAATGCCCAGGTTGACGGAAGGGTGGAACCGCAGACCGCCTTTATAAGGACCAATGGCGTTATTGAACTGCACCCTGAAACCCCTGTTGACATGAACCTCGCCGTCGTCATCCATCCAGGGAACGCGGAACATGACCACACGGTCAGGTTCTACAATCCGTTCGTAGATCTTGGCCTGGACAAATTCGGGGTGCCGATCCACTGTAGGTTCAAGGGTGTTCAGCACTTCCTCGACCGCCTGGTGGAATTCCGGCTGAGCAGGGTCCTTCTCCGCCGTTTTGGCTATCACTTCTTGAATAACAGACATAAAATCCTCCTTCAGATAATTCTATATTTTCTTTGCCGCCAGTCTGGATTTTCCTGTTGGAGATGTTTGATGTTATTTCCCTTTATAGCCCAGGGGATATGAATTTTCCAGGGATCATTTGCCAGCCAGTTCCTTCTTAAGGGCAATCCCCAGCCTCTTTATTCCCTCCACAATCACATCAGGTTTTGCATAAGAGAAGTTAAGGCGCATGGCCGTATTTCCGCCATCGGCATTTGGATAAAAATTGATTCCCGGCACGTAGGCCACTTTTTCCAGTAACGCCTTTTCCCGCAGGAATGTATTCGTATCGATCGATTCCGGAACGTTAGCCCAAAGGAACAAGCCTCCCTCCGGATCGGTCCAATGGCACTCCGCCGGCCAGAATTCTGCCAGGGCGTCCAGCATGGTATCACGCCGTTTTTTGTAGACCCGGCGGATTTTCTTGATATGGGGTTTGAGGATGCCTCGCTGGCAAATATCGTTGGCAATATACTGGACAAGTGTGCCAGTGTGCAAATCGCAGCCCTGTTTGGCCTGGATCAAACGCCTCATTAAGGATTCCGGGGCAACGATCCAACCCAGCCTCAATCCAGGGGCCATGGTTTTAGAGAACGTGCCCAGGTAAATGGTTCTCTCCGGGATGAGGGTGCATATGGGCGGGATGTCTTCCCCTTCATAACGAAGCTGCCCATAGGGATCATCCTCCACAACCGCGATATCCAACTTGGTGGCAACTTCTGCCAGCTTGATCCTTCTCTCCAAAGGCAACGTAGTGCCGGCTGGGTTGTGAAAATTCGGCAGCACATACAGAAAGGCTGGGGGGCGGCCGCTGTCTTGGACAGCTTTTTCGTAAGCATGCTCGATTTCATCCACCACCATTCCCTTTTCATCCACCCGCATGGTGTGGAACCGAGCCTGGTATGCCTGCCAGGCCTGGATTGCACCTAAATAGGTCGGGCGGCCAGTGAGGATAAACCTTCCCGGGTCGATAAAGATGCGGCCGATCAGGTCTAGCGCTTGCTGGGAACCATTAGTGAGGAGCACATTTTCAGGTAAAGCCGGGACGCCATATTTATGCATCGAATCCGCCAGGAATTCTTTCAAGGGCCCGTAGCCTTCAGTCGCACTGTACTGCAAGGCTTTCTTCCCCATTTCTCGAACGACAAACGTGCAGGCTTCTTCCACCTCGCGAATCGGGAAAACGTCCGGTGCCGGCAGTCCGCCGGCAAAAGAGATGATTTCCGGATCCTGGGTGATTTTCAACAGCTCCCTGATTGCCGAGCTGCGCATGAATTTGGTACGCTCGGCCAGATGTGACTCCCAATCCAGCACGGGTATGTCGCGATCTAAATCATTGTTTACTTCCATACCTTACCTCCCTGAGAGGAACTCATTTTATTAACATGCGGTTCATTCTAAATCAACCGATAAAAAAAGCCTGTTCCGATATACTCCTCGAAACAGGCCTGCTGTGATCAGGTGTTCCAAAACAACAAATCATATAGAACCAACCATCTGTCCAAGTGAACAGAAATCATCATGGATCCAGCCAATAACTGATTTAATACCATCAACGAAGTCCTTGTGAGACTTGCCCGGTTTCCGGGCAAATACTTGCTCGAGGTTCAATTGAAGGATATCCGCATTCTCATAACTGTATTCAGATTTTACCCCAGACAGGAAAAATGGCAAAGTGGAATTAATCACCCTCCCGCTCCTGTCTTTCGTAAAAGATTTAAACTCTCAATATGGTAAGTCTGGGGGAACATGTCAAACGGCGTGGATTCCACCAGGGAGAATCCTTTCTTGCTGAAGCGTGCCAGATCCCGAGCCAGCGTCGCCGGATCGCAAGAAATATATGCGACCAGGTCCGGCCTCAAATTGACCACGCTGTCTAGCACAGACCGTGACAATCCGGCCCGCGGTGGATCCAGCAGGATGATATCCGGGGAGTTATCCAAGACCGGCAGCACATCTTCTGCCGGCAAATCATACAGCTCCACATTCTCAAACTCGGCCAGATTATATAAATAGTCCTCACAGGCGCTGGGACTGGATTCTATACCAATCACTTTTTTCACCCGCGATGCCAGGAAGGCACTGAATAAACCTGCCCCACAATAGACGTCCAGGCAAACAGTGTCCTCCTCCAAGGGAAGGATCTCCAGGAGATATGCTACCAGGCTTTCTGCAACCCCGGTATTGGTCTGGAAAAAGGACCCCGCGGAAACCACAAAAGGGAAATCCAGAATGGGAATAATCGTAAAATCATCCCCGGACAGAATGATCTCCCCTCCCGGACCCTGCAGAACAGCAGACAAGGGAAGATCCACGGAGAACTCAAACGGTTCCTGCCCCTGGCTTTCCAGCAGGATCAGCGTGTCTTGTCCTTCCTCTCCAGACCGCAGGCTTATGCGGTCCAGACCGGGGATATATTCCAGGCTGAATGAGGGCCAGATTCGATTCAAGCTCTCCTCTGGTAAATGGCATTCCTGGATAGGTACAACCTCGCTGGAGCGATTTTTTAGAAATCCTGGTCGTCCATCTTCAGCGATATGGAATTGAACGTGGTTTCGGTAATTCCAGGGGGAGGGAGAGGGACGGATAGGTTTAACTGAAGGAGAATCAATCTTCCCTACTCTGCGGAGCTGGTCCACCAGAATGGATTCCTTAATCCGCAGCTGTTCCTGATAGGAGATATGCTGGTAGTGACACCCGCCACAATCTTGAAAATGGGGGCAGCGGGGTTTAATGCGATCCGGGGAGGGCCTTATGATCTCACTGATCTCTCCCCGGGCATAACGCTCCTTTTCCTCCACCAGCTTGATGCGTAATAGTTCTTCGGGCAGCGCGTAGGGGATGAAAACTGCCCGGCCGTCTGGCAGTCGGGCAAGGGCGTCCCCGCCATAGACACAGGTGGTGGGTATAACTTCGAATTCTTCGGAAGATGCCATAGATAACCCTGTCAATCATTAATACACCCCACCAGGAATTCACGGGGTTCCCTGCGGGATAAGAGATCAGGGTGGGCAGGTCCACAAGAAGCTCATAATGGTGTCAAAGGGGGGCGTGCAGTATAGATCCAGATAATCAAACAGGATCGCACCCACGACGATCAGAAATAAGATCACCACGACGCACCCGATCCCAGCCCACAGCCAGGTATTGCTTTTCTTCTCTTCGGTCACCTGGCTATCACTCAGGATTTCCTCGGCCGTCTTGGTCTTGCCGGGAGTGGTCGCAGCCGATGGGGCTTGTGGCGCAAGGGCATCAGCCGGCTTTGGTGTGACTACGGTTACTTGCTGGGGATCTGGCTCTTCCGACCGCGGAGCAACCAGCGTTTCTTCCGGATCGGCTTCTGCCATATAAGTCATATAAATCGCTTCCCCCAACATCACCGTGTCGCCGGGTTTCAGCAGATATTTACCGCCAATTTCCTTTTTATCCACAAAAGTCCCATTGGTGGATCCAAGATCCCGGATCATATATCCCCCTTCAACTTTGGTTAAAGCCGTATGAGCCCGGGATACTTCAGCGATGTTCAGCACAATGGTGTTGTCGTCACCACGCCCAATCGTGATTTCATCCTTCTCCAGGGGAAATTCCGCTCCCTTGTTGAAACCTTTGATCACTGTCAGCCGGTAGTTTTTATACCCCATCTCATCCTCCTGCTGTCTCTTCTTAGCCCTGTTAAAGTCTATCGGTTTTTGTTAATGGTGTCAAATAGGTTGCATCTTGAATTATCCGCAGCCCTCTCATTCCAGCTCGTCCATTGGATTTTCCTGTACCCAATCAGCGCCCAGCACAATGACGATGTCGGCCGTTACAGAGGGATCAGAACGGTAAAAAAGCCGGTTCTCGGTATATCCCATCGCGCTTAGAAGCGCCCGGACTGTATGCTCCTTACCCGAATAATCATAAATAAATGTCTGGTCCTTGAATTTATTCGAGTTGCCGACCTCGCCGATCTGGAACCCCTTCTCTTCCAGGAACTCAGCTGTAACACCAGCCAATCCTGGAGAGGAGGTAGCGTTCAATACGGCCAAGTTGGCATTTTCCTCTGCCAGGTATTCTTCCAATGTGATTTCCTGTGTAGGCTCAGGAATGGGCGTGGCGCTGATATTTTGCATATCCTTCCAGATCTTTCTGATCTGATCCAGATCTGGCACCAGGATATATTGGTTCCGGTCATTGATATCCGCAGTGACTGTTGGCTCTTTGATCACATGGGTCTGTATGCTCTGGGGGTTGATATCCTTGACCACCCAGGCCAGGGTTATGATCTGGTTGAGCGTTAGATTGGTCTCAACATTCGAGGTAAGGTCCCGGTACAAACCCGGCATACGGGGAATTAACACCGGTAAAATTTCGTAAGAGAAGATCTTCTCCTGCAGGCCAATCAGCAGTTGCTGCTGGCGTTTTGTGCGCCCGAAATCTCCCTCCGGTGTGTCCCGGGTCCGCACATAACCTAGCGCCAGATCGCCGGGCAGCAAATGCTCTCCAGGAGAGAGAACTTGCATCACGTCTTTCGTATTGGCGTTTGGATAGACCTGAATCTCTTCTTGTACATCAACAACTACACCATCAACAGCGTCCACCAGCACCACAAAAGCCTGAAAATCCACCTGGGCATAATAATCAATCTCGATATCCAACAAGTTCCCAGCCGTTTCCATCAAAATCCCCGGACCGCCACCCGGATAGCCGTAAGCCTCTCCCAGCATATAGGCCTGGTTGATCTTATAGGGACCGTAATCCGGCACTTCAACCCAGGTGTCTCTGGGGATAGAGATCAACCCTGCCTTACCCCCGGATTTATCCAGGAAGGCTACGATGATTGTATCCGTCAGCCCTGCGCCGGATTCTGAGTTCTTATCCCATTTATCCAATCCCGTCAGCAGGATATAAATCGTTTGATCGAGATCCAGCGCCTTAAAACCAGGCCGGTCCGCGTTGGTCTGCAGCAACCTGCTGTTGTCCAATGTGGGTTCTACCCCGTTAGTAGCTGGTATAGTTACATCAACGAAAACCGGGGAGGATTCTACCGGGAGGTAAGTTGGATTCTTCCGGGAAGAAAAAGCCAGAAAAATGGAAATTGAGGCTGAGACAATAAAGGCCACCCACAATCCCCGCCTTACCTTATCAGTCTTATTTTCAGTTGGGACACGGTATTCTTGCATATTATCGAAAAGTACCCTTTTATTTCTTTTATACCAGACTATAATAGCTGTCGATTGTCAGTTTGGGGTCTGGTCGGGATTATAACACGGCAAGCCTCCTGGCACCGCCGCCAGTCAGGCGCGTAAAACCATTATTGACTACCTATCCATACTGCTATGTCGCTAATTACTACCCAAGGATTATCAAAATCATACGGAGCTGATGATATTTTCAGCGGCCTGAACTTGACCATACCGCCCGGGGCAAGAATTGCCCTGGTTGGAGAAAACGGGATCGGGAAAACCACCCTGCTCAATCTTTTGGCGAATCTCGAATCACCGACCGAGGGTAAGATCCAGCGGGCAAACCAGCTCAAAATCGGCTATCTGCCCCAGAAGAGCTCATTGGTCTCCGATAAAACCCTCTGGGATGAAATCTTGTCTGCTCTTGAGGACCTGATCCAGCTAGAAAAGGAGCTTAAGGCGCTGGAAAAGCAAATGGGCCAGCCTGGCGGGGCGACAGAAGAGCTGCTCTCCCGCTACGGGTCGCTCCAGGTGGATTTTGAAAACCGGGGGGGGTACACCTATGAGAGCCGCATGGGGCAAGTCCTGTCCGGCCTGGGATTTAAGGTCGAGGATTTTCACATGCCGGTTAACCATCTCTCTGGAGGGCAGCGCACCCGGGCCCTGCTGGGAAAACTGCTGCTGAGTTCCAGCAATCTACTGATCTTTGATGAGCCCACCAACCACCTCGATATTGAAGCCATCCAATGGCTGGAAGGATACCTGAAGAATTTTTCTGGAGCAGTGTTGCTCGTATCCCATGACCGCTATTTTATCGACCAGGTCTGCAACCAAATCTGGGAGATGAGCCGGTCCGGGTTTGAAACCTACCGCGGCAACTACAGCGCCTACCTGGAGCAGCGCCAGGGACGATGGGAAAGGCAGCAGGAGATCTTTGAGGCCGAAAAAGCCAGATTGGAGAATGAGCTCGACTTCGTCAAGCGCAATATCGAAGGGCAGCGAGTCAACATGGCCAGGGGAAAACTCCGCAGGCTGAGCCGCCGCATCCAGGCCATTGAACAGATGGGAATTCAGGCAATACAGGGAAAATCCTGGTCACGGATCAGCCAGGAAGTGCATACGACCACCAGCATGATGAGTCCCCAAGAAGCCCATCGGCGCATTGCTGCCTTAAAAAATCCCTCCAAAAAACCACAGCTGGTCAATTTGAAATTTCAGACCAGGAAGCGGGGAGGAGACCTGGTAATCCGGACCTCCAACCTTGTGATCGGCTACCAGGACGGCGAGAAGGCCTTGTTCTCGGTTCCCGATATCACGCTGCTGAGAGGAGAATGCGCTGCCCTGATCGGCCCCAACGGTGCGGGGAAAACCACCTTTCTTAAGACTATCCTGGAAGAGCTGCCTCCCTTATCAGGCGAAGTGAAGCTGGGTGCCAACCTCGATGTGGGTTATTTTGCCCAGGCCCACCAGGACTTGAACGAGGTCAACACTGTACTGGAGGAAATCCTGAGCGTTGGAAATTTCCAATCAGAAAACGCTGCCCGGAGCTATCTGGGAGCTTTTTTGTTCTCCGGTGACGAGGTTATTAAAAAAATCAGCGTTCTATCTGGCGGCGAGCGGGGGCGGTTAGCACTGGCCAAACTTTCTCTCTCCAACGCCAATCTCTTGCTTTTGGACGAGCCCACCAATCACCTGGATATCCCCTCCCAGGAAACACTGCAGTCTGTGCTTTCCTCTTATCCTGGCACCATCCTTCTGGTATCCCATGATCGCTACCTGATCAGCGCCCTGGCGAGTCAGATCTGGGAAATTGATGTCAGCGGGGAAAGCCTGCTCGTTTACAAAGGTAATTATCAAGCCTTCCTTGGTAACCAAGATCAGGAAGAGGAACCCCAAGATCTGGAGCCCGATCTGAAAATTGAGGAAGGGGATAACTACCAAGAAATCAAATCCGCCAAAAACAAAGCCCTGGCTGCAGACCGAAAAAGAATGGCCCGTCTGGGGGAAGTAGAAGATCGCATCAGCGAATTGGAAGCCGCCCTGGAAAAATTGGGGAAGAAATTAGCCTCCCCTCCCGATATTCCCGATCAGGTCGCAGCCCTGGGGCACGAATATCGGGAAGCTGAAACTGAGTTGGAAATCCTCATCAACGAATGGGAAAGCCTTCAAAACGAAATCGGAGGCCGAACAGAATGAACCCGGTTCCCGGAGTAACCCAATCTGGCCCCGGCAAATCATTTACTGGAGCGCATCACACCTTGTCCGAGATCCCTCTTTTTTGGCGCAGTTGGAGCGAAGAGCAGCTGGCGGCCTATCAGCAAGATCAAGGAACCAGCAACCACTGCGCCAAATACGCTGCGGCTTCAGCGCTGAACATACTTTTTGGGATCGTCCTCACGGGAGCCGATCTGACTGACTGGGTTGAGTCCCGTCCACTAAAAGGCACGGGTAGATACACCATCTTCGGCAACCATAATGGCAGCCTGGTTTTTCAAACGGCGAACCTGGTCCGGGAATTGGGACGGCAGGCGGGGCTGCCCATCCTGGTTAAAAGCAAGATCGGACAGGTGCCTGACCTGCTAGAAGGGCTCGCTGATGAAAACAGCCTCGCCCTGGTCACCCTGACCTATTTTAAGGAAAAGGAACCGGTCATCGCCAGAGGAGAAAACACCTCAACCTCACTGGCTCCAGACGGGTGGATCGGGGGCCATGTCCTGATCCCTGTAGCTTTCGACCCCGGACACCACAACCAGGCTGGCCTCAGCACACCCTGGGGATTCTTAAGTTCCTGGGGCTCAACAAAGCACATCTACTGGATGACAGACGAAGATTTCAGAAGAAGCTGGGGCCGCCTGTCACTATTCAACATGGTCACCATCACCCGCACGGATATCTGACACCCGGTCCAATTTACTTCTCCCACTTCAGTATCCTCAGCAGCTCCCCCAGGTTCTGACACATCAGATCCGGCTGGCGGGGCGCATCCGGCAGATCGGCTTTTTCGGTTTCACCGCTTAACACCAGGACGGTCAGGATACCGGCCTGCCCCAGGGCGATATCTGTATAGAGCCTGTCTCCAACCATGGTAAGCTGGTCGGGAGCATATCCAGTCAGGGTCACTACCACCTCTACCATAGGGGTATGAGGTTTGCCGATTATCAGATCTGCCTTCTTCCCGGTAGAGGATTCGATCATGGCCATCATGGCCCCAATATCAGGCATAAATCCTGTCGGGGTTGGGCAGTTGATATCTGAATGGGTAGCGATGTAAGGGATACCACCGGCAACAAACTCCGAAATTTTTCGGAGTTTATTATAGGTCAGGGTAGTATCGAATCCGAGCACAGCAAAATCCGGATTTTCATCTACTAACTGGAATCCGTTGGCTTTGAATTCCTCCTCAAGCGAAGGAGTGCCCACTAGATATATCCTGGCGGAAGGTTTCTGATCCTTCAGGTAAATCACCGTGGCCACCCCTGAGGTAATAATCCTCTCCCTGTCCGCGAACAATCCAAATCCGGCCAGTTTTTGAGCGTAATCTTCCCGGGAGCGGGAGGAGTTGTTGGTGAGGAAAAAGTAAGGCGTCCCGGTCTCATCCAAGTATGCCAGGAGCTCTTCCGCGCCAGGCAGGAGATGATCTCCCAGATACACCGTACCATCCAGATCAAATAAAAAACAAGCGGTATTTTGGATACCGATGGTACTCATTCCGTCCACTTATGGCGTCCTCTCTTAATCTTCCTGGAATAGCTTCGCCAGGTGTTCTGAATAAGGGGGTTTGATAATCCCTGCTTCGGTGATGAAGGCAGTGATGTACCTGGCAGGCGTGATATCAAAGGCCGGATTGCCAACCGGGGTGTTTTCGGGTGTGATTTGCCAATCTCCAACGTGGGTAATTTCTTCCGGGGGTCGTTCTTCGATCACAATTAACTCCCCGGACGGTATGCTCCTATCGATGGTTGATTTGGGGACAGCAACATAGAAAGGGACTTCGTTTTCATGGGCTACCACGGCAAGATTATAGGTGCCAATCTTATTAGCCACATCACCGTTAGCAGCCACCCGGTCCGCCCCCACAATGCACAGGTCCACCCCCCCGGACTGCATAAAATGTCCCGACGCGCTGTCGGCGATGACCTGGAAAGGAATCCCATATTGCAGCAGCTCCCAGGCTGTCAGCCGCCCACCCTGCAGGCGGGGACGGGTCTCATCGACATAAACAAAAATATCTTTGCCCCCTTCGTGAGCCAGGCGGATCACGCCCAGCGCGGTGCCGTAATCCACCGCTGCCAGGCTGCCAGTATTGCAGTGATGGATGATCACTGCCCGATCGGGAATGAGCTCCTGGCCGAATTTCCCCAGAGCCAGGTTAACGGCCACATCTTCTTCAGCGATCCGGTTAGCTTCTTCCAGGACCAGGTCGCGGATTTCAATCGGGGATGAAAATGAGCGGCGGTGAACCAGGTCCAAGATCCGTTCCAGCGCCCAGACCAGGTTGACGGCCGTAGGCCTTGACCGCCGGAGCATGTCTGCTGCATCTTCCAGCTTCCTGATGATCTCCTCAGGAGTATCACTTTCAGAACGACAGGGAACAAGAGCCAGACCATAGGCGGCCGCGACGCCAATTGCTGGCGCTCCGCGTATAACCATATCCCTGATGGCTCCCGACACGCCCTCAGGGGTCTGATAGGTGTTGTAGACAACCTGGTGGGGAAGCAGGCGCTGATCAATCATGCTCACCGCGCCTTCCACGAGCCAGCGTATCGTGAAGAAATCAGACATATCTCATCCTCCCAGCGCATGCCCCCACCCAGCTGATCCGGTAGAAAAACAACTGTTCCTGATCAGCAGTGTCTAAGAGTAAGGCCCGGTCATCAAGAAAACAAGTCTCGAGCTATCAAGCTATCTTTTCCAGCCTGTCCACTGTATCTGCCAAGAATTTAAAACCTGCCTTCACAGGCTCAGGACTGGTGAGATCAACCCCTGCTCGCTGCAAGGCATCAAGTGAATACAAGGAGTTTCCTGCCTTTAAGAAATCAAGGTATTCCGCAGCCGCTGGTTCCCCTTCAGCCAGAACCCTGTTCACCAGGGCATTGGCACCTGAAATTCCGGTGGCATATTGGTAGACATAAAAATTGGCATACATGTGCCCAAATTGGGCCCAGGTGATTCCGATCCTGTTTTGATCAAAAACCACCTCGTCCCCATACCCTTCCCTGAACAGATCCGCGGTCAGTTCTATCATTGATCGCGCATTAATCGGTTCCCCCCGCTCCGCACGTTCGTGCATCTCAATCTCAAATCGTGCCAGGGTGGGCATGATGAAGAAATAGCGGTGATAGTTAGACATGGTCTCTTCAATCAGCGCCATTTGCAAATCCGGGTCTTTCTGGGTTTGGAACAGATACTCCCTGACCATAGCCTGGTTGAAATTAGAAGCTACTTCCGCCACAAAAAGAGAATAATCCCCATAAATGTAGGGTTGGTTCTGCCAGGTGTAGTAGGAATGCAGGGAATGTCCCAGCTCATGCGCCAGGGTGCTGAGGCTGAAGACATCATCCGCGTAACTCATCATGATGAAAGGCTGGGTGTCATGCATGCCCCAAGAAAATGCGCCCTGCCCTTTATTCTTGTTGAGGGCTCGATCGACCCAGCGATCCTCCAGGCATCCTTTCCGCAAGATCTCAACATACTCTTCGCCAAGGGGGGCCATGCCTTCACAGATCCAATCGACCGCCTGCTGGTAAGGAATAAGAGGCTTGGATGTTGTTAACGGGGCTTTGATGTCATAAACGTGCAGCTGATCATACCCCAAGATCTCTTTCCTGATTCTCCAATAGCGGTGCCAGGTAGGCAGGTTATCCTTAAATACCTGGATTAGGTTATAAAAGACCTCAGTTGGGATATTGTTTGGAGACAAGGATGCTTCCAAAGAGGATCCGTATCTCCGGGCACGAGCCCGGAACACATCCCGTTTGAATACTCCTGCCTGGGTAGCCGCGATGGTATTTTGATGTTCCAGGTACCCATCAGCATAATTTTCCCAGGCTGTTCGGCGAACTTCCCTGTCCGGATCAGTGATTAACCCATTAATGCTGCTTTGCCCTACCTCTCTTGCATTGCTATCTTCAGCAACAGCCGGTTTAAAGGTGATATCGGCATTAACCAAGCTGCCGTATGCCCCGGATAGATACCCCAATGGGTCCGCTGCCAACGCCAGGACTTCTTCCACCTCTGTGCTTCGCAGATGAGATTGCAGGCGAAAGAGGTTTTCGAAATAGTGCTGGTAAACTGCCAGGGCTGGTTCCTCAGCCATCCAGCTCTTTAATACCTCCCAGCCTAGAGCTAATAACTCTGGCTCAATAAACGCAGCTTCAGCAACGGCTTTATTCATCAGGCCTCGGCCTTGTCCTGACCGGGCCTGTGCCTCTTGGTCTGAAGCATCGGTTGCGGAATCCAGGCCGCTGTACACGGCGACTTTTTCTGCTCCTCGTAAAACTTCTTCCCTCAGTTTCAAGCACGCTAGGAGGACCTCCGGGCTTTGGGCCAGTTTCCCTTTATACGCCTCAAACTCAGGCAGGCGTTTTTCAAGGCTGTGATAAGATTCCTCCCAAGCGTTGAGTTCAGGGAAAATGCTCTCCAGATTCCAGGTCTGTTCCCGGGGAACTTCATTGCGGGCTGGTAATTGGGCGAGGGCCATATTAAACCTCCAAGTCAATTGAGATTGCTATTAACAATATCCCAGGCAGGTAAATCACTTGGAAAAGGCAGGAATTTCTTCTAGCCTTGACACCGGGAATTGACCAACTGATCCCTTTAAAGGCAGAAGGCTCTTGTAGCGATAACGATTTACCCGATCCACGATAAAGCTGACAAACGTATCTGCGAACCCTTCCTGAATACAAGCCTCTGGACTGAGTTTCTCCTCAACGAGCAAGAACAGCAGCCGGTCCATCTCCTGGTAGGAATAGCCCAGATCCCCTTCATCCGTTTGTCCTACCCACAAATCCGCAGAGGGTGCCTTGGTGATAATAACTTCCGGTACGCCAAGTTCTCTTGCCATCTGGCGTACCTGGAATTTATAGAGGTCGCCCAGGGGATTAAAATCAAAAGCCCCATCCCCGTGAATCGTGCTGTATCCTAACAGGATCTCGGTTTTATTCCCGGTTCCAACCACCAGTCCAGGGAAAGCTGCTGACTGGTCATAAATATGGATCATCCGGATCCGGGCCATGATATTGCCGCGCCGCACAGGGCTGGCATCCGGGTGGTTTTTCAGGACAGCGTCTACCGCCGGGCTGATGTCGATAGTTTTAGAAGGAACCCCCAGCTGATCGATCACCAACTGGGCATGAAGCAGCGACTCCGGGGAAGAGGTCTTGTGGGGTAACCGCAGGCAGAGGACATTGTTTGGACCCAGTGCCCGGGCGGACAGGAACGCGCTCAAAGCTGAATCCACGCCACCGGATATGCCCAGGACAACTTTGCTGAACCCGGCTTCCTGCACTGTCTTGGTGATAAAAGCAGTTAAGCTTGAAATTGCTTCTGGAGCATTAAGGGTCAAGGGGTTCATTTTCTTCCTTCGGTCTGATCAAGAAAAAATAGCCCAGGGTTCCGGCAAAGAGGAGGACGGATATCCAGCTCTCTTGACGGTACCCCCACAGGGAAGGGGCTGGATCCACCCTGAAAAACGAGCCGATAGCGTTGAAACCAATCAAACCGGCTGTGCCCAGCATCCCGCGGAACCCGGGATTCCGGTGTCGTTTAAGCGGAAAGAAGATCACGCCGGCTGTCCATCCGGCGCTTAGTACCGCTCCCAGGATGGGCAGCGGCCAGCGCTGCTTCACAAGGCCGAAGATATCTTTTACGGGAATCCCAAACCAGGATTCCGTGGTTGGCCCATACGCTGACTGGGATCCCCAGCCAGCCAGCCATATTCCCACTGCCAGCACCCCATAAAAGGCCAGATAGCTGTCAATTAGCTCTCCCAGGGGCTCTTTCCAGACCAAATGGACCAGCAGGATCCCCACGGTGGCGCCAAGGACTGCGCCTGGCCAGCTTAACCCGCCCAGCCAGAACTGCGGGATTTCCGAGGGATGTTCTTGAAAATATGGGAGATTCTGGACCACAAAGGACAGCCTGCTTCCGATTAATATGATCAGGGCTAAGACAACCCCGCCGTCGATGTGGCCCTGGTATTTCTTTCCTTCAAGAAGCCAGGAAAGGAGAAGCCCCAGCGCAGCACAGGCCGAGAGAATGATCGCGTAAGGGGTAAATGTTCCCAGCAATAAAGGTTGGATTATCACCCTAAAATCATACCATAGGGGTTCTTTCTAGTATAATCAAATTATATTTTTCGGAAGGTCACTCACCCCTGGCAGCGGGCCGCTGCCGAAGGAATTATCATGAAACCGCTACTCATAAAACCCGTTCAAACCCTGGAAGAACGAAAGGAATTCCTGCGTTTTCCATGGAAAGTCTATCAAGATGATCCTAACTGGGTGCCGCCCATATTTTCCGAACGGGTGCATTTTACGGATCCAGATTCCAATCCTTTCTTTGAACACGCTGAAGCCCAGCTTTTTATGGCCTTGCGCGGAGAGGAAGTCGTCGGCACGATTGCGGCCTTTAGCAATCACCTCCATAATGAATATCAAAACGAAAATGTGGGATTTTTTGGTTTTTTTGAAGTGCTTGAGGATTACGAAGCTGCTGAAGGGCTTTTCCGGGCTGCTGAGAATTGGACCCGTGCGCAAGGCCACTCCGCACTGCGCGGACCTGCCCAATGGTCAACCAATGACGAGTGCGGCCTGCTGGTGGATGGATTTGATGACAGCCCGCGCATTCTGATGACCTACAATCCCCGCTACTATGTAGATTTCATTGAAAAACTCGGTTATGGGTACGCCAGGGACCTGTGGGCTTATTCGCTGAGGATCGATGATTTTCATAAAATCATCGGGGAACGCCTGGATAAACTCACCGGAAGAATCCTGGCCCGGAAAAACATCACAATCCGCAAGCTGGATATGAAACACTTTAATGAGGAAGTAAACAAGGTCAAGCTACTCTATAACGAGGCCTGGTCAAAAAACTGGGGGTTTATCCCTATGACGGACCCGGAATTTGCCCAGTTGGCAAAGGAACTGCACGATATTCTTGATCCTGATCTTGTTTATATCGCCGAAAAAGACGGCAAAACCGTCGGGTTCAGCCTTACGCTTCCAGATCTAAATGAACCGCTGCGCCTGGCCTACCCGAAACCAAGCACCCCTGAGTGGTGGGTAATGGCTAAGTTGGTTTGGCACTGGAAGGTCCGCCGGCGTGTGACCTGGGTCAGGGTGTTTGCCCTGGGTGTGATCCCGGAATATCGTAAATTGGGCATAGATGCCCTGTTTTATTACAAGACCGCCCAGGAAGCACTCCGAAAAGGCATGAAAATGGGCGAGATGAGCTGGATCCTGGACAATAACGACAAGATGAACCGACCCATCATCGCCATGGGCGGCAAAGTCTACAAGACATACCGTTATTACGAAAAGGCTCTCTAGGGTTATTTGAGAATAGGCCCGCAGGATCTCAGCCCATGAGCGAACCAATCTCCCACCCAGGTAGCGGAATCAGTATCCTTCCCGCTACCTGGCGTGATTTAAAGGAGGTTCACCAGCTGGAGAAAGCTTGTTTTCAGCTTGATGCCTGGCCGTTTCTTGATATCCTGGGTGTTTTAACCATTCCACAGATTATCCGCTATAAAGCCCAGAAAGGAGAAAAGCTGATCGGATTCATCGCTGCCGATCTGCGCAGATCGCAGGCGACTGCCTGGATCGCGACCCTGGCCGTCCTGCCCGACTGCAGACGAAGCGGGGTCGGATCGCAATTGCTGAAAAAGTGTGAGAAGAGCATCAACTTGCCCCTGATCAGGCTTTGCGTACGGGAAAACAACCTCCCTGCTATTCAGCTCTACTTAATGCATGGCTACCAGCAGGTGGACACCTGGAAAAAATACTACCGCGGGGGAGATAACGCCCTGGTCTTTGAAAAAGTCGTTCGCTCCCCAATCAGCCCGGGGTAATATCCCCCTGAACAGAGGCTTCTGTCTGCAGATTCCCTGGCAGATTTCACCTTTCAGAAGCCGGTGAGTGTCCTATAATATTACTCTATGCCCAAACATATTCACGCATTGCGACCGCCCATGTTTATTGATCAGCAGTCCGTCTTTGACGCACTGGTCAAAAAGCTCGCATCCGAACCTGTCCTGGCAGTGGACACAGAAGCCAACAGCCTGTTTGCCTATCGGGAACAGGTTTGCCTGATCCAGCTGTCCAGCTCATCAGCTGACTATATCATCGATCCTCTCTCCTTGAAGGACCTTACTTCTCTGGGAGAGCTGTTCAATAACCCGGCAGTGGAAAAAGTGTTCCATGCCTCAGAATACGACCTGCTCATCCTGCACGAAGATTTTCAGTTTGAATTCCAGAACCTGTTTGACACCATGATCGCGGCACAGATCCTGGGCAGGAAAAAACTGGGCCTGGATGCCCTGCTGCTGGAATTTTTCGATCTCAAAGTAGATAAAAAATTCCAGCGCTCAGACTGGGGGAAAAGGCCCATTCCAGAAGATATGCTCCATTACGCTCAGGTGGACACTCACTACTTGATCAAGATCCGACATATCCTGGCAGAGGAGCTGAAAAAAAAGGGCCTCGATGCCATCGCCGGCGAGGATTTCGCCCGGGCCTGCCTTGTCTACCACAATCACCAGGAAAACAAACTGGCCCCCTGCTGGCGGATCAACGGCGCCCGGAAGCTATCCCCCCAAAAAGCGGCTGTGTTATCCAGCCTGTGCCAGTACCGGGAAGAGTATGCCCGCAAGATCAACAAACCTGTGTTTAAAGTGCTCGGCGCGAAAACCTTGCTGAAGCTGGCGGAAGAAATGCCAACCAGCGAAGCCCAGCTGATGAATATGGACTTGCCCGGGAAAAGAAATCTCCAGCGGCATAAGGCAAGCCTGATCAAAGCCATCCGGGATGGGCTGTCATCGAAACCGATCTATCCTCCCCAAAAGGCACGCTTAGATAACAGCTATCTGGTTCGAGAAAATGCCCTCAGGGAGTGGCGGAAAATAACTGCCAGAAAGATGAATGTCAACTCCGCGGTGGTCCTGCCCCGTGAATTGCTGTACAAAGTGGTATCAGAAAATCCCCGAACCTGGAGTGAATTGGAAGTTGTTCTGAAGGATGTCCCCTGGCGCAGGGAAAAGTTCGGGGAGGAAATCCTATCCGTATTGAAGAAAGCCCAGTATACCGGGAAGATAATATGAAACTCCATTTTCTTGGGGCAGCAAGAACGGTGACCGGTTCAATGCACCTGCTGGAAGTTGGGCAGCACAAAATCTTGTTGGACTGTGGTTTATACCAGGGCAGGCGAAAAGAGAGTTATAAACGCAATAGGAATTTTCCCTTCTCTCCCGCCGACCTGGATGCCGTAATTTTATCTCACGCCCATATTGATCACAGCGGTAATTTGCCCAATCTTGTCAAACAAGGGTACAAGGGGCCGATCTTCACCACTCACGCGACTGCCCATTTGGACAATATCATGCTGCTGGATTCTGGTTATATTCACGAAAAAGACGCCGAATATCTCAATAAGAAGTTGAAAAAACGCAGGAAGGAACTGGTCGAACCCCTCTACACCAAGGAAGACGCTGCCCGCGTCTCACCCCTCTTTTCCATGACCCACTACGGGCAGAGTTTTGAGCCAGTTCCTGGCGTAAAAGCTCATCTGGTGGATGCAGGACATATCCTGGGGTCCGCCGCCGTGGTCCTGGATATCGAAGAAAATGGCCGATCTTTCCGGCTGTGGTTCTCTGGGGACATCGGAAGACCGGGGTTGCTGTTGATCAATGATCCCGTCCTGCCCAGCAAGGCAGATTACCTGATCATGGAATCCACCTATGGGGATACTAAAAAGAGAGATCCGGATGCTGCCTTCATTGAATTGAAAGAAGTAGTCCAGAGGACCATTCATCGTAAAGGGCGGGTGATCATACCTGCCTTTGCAGTGGGAAGAACCCAGGAACTTGTTTTTGGGCTTCATCAAATGATCGAAAACGGTGATATCCCGGAGATACCAGTCTTTGTGGACAGCCCCCTGGCCATCCGCGCCTCCCAGATCTTCAGTCAGCATCCGGAATGTTTTGACGAGGAAACCCGGCAGTTCATCGCTGAAGACAAACACCAGGCTGCCCTGGGGTTTGACCGCCTGCAGTATACCCTTTCCGTAGAAGAGTCCAAGCGTATCAACTACACCACCCCCCCTTTTGTGGTCATCTCGGCTTCTGGCATGGCAGAGACCGGCCGCATTCTCCATCACCTCAAGAACAACATTGAAGACCCCCGCAATACGATCCTGATCGTTTCTTGGCAGGCACCCCACACCCTTGGACGGCGGCTGGCGGATCAAGAGACTGATATCCGCATTTTTGGAAAGCACTACAGACGGCGCGCCGAAGTGGTGACCATCAACGGTTTTTCTTCCCATGCTGGTCAGGAAGGCTTACTGGCATACGCCAAAGCGACACAGGACACGGTCAAGAAGGTCTTTTTAGTCCATGGCGAACCGCGGGGAGCTGAACCCTTGAGGGAGAAATTAATAGGGGCCGGATTTAAGGACGTCCTTTACCCGGAACCTGGCGCGGAATTTGATCTGTAAATTTAAGGAATGGAGTCTGCCCCGGGGTAGGCGCCCAACGATAATATAGCGGCAGTTTGGATAAATTTCGACGGCGGGCGGGCAATCCGGCCTCGTGTTTTACAGAAATTTTGATCTCCGGTATCCTATCCCCTGCTCAATTATCCACAAAGGTTGGATTCTCCAAGATCGCCTTCAAGTCAGCCATAAATCTAGCAGCAACCGCGCCGTCAATAACCCTGTGGTCTGCAGAGAGAGTGAATCGCATGATAGGCCTAGCGGCAATTTCGCCATCTTTCAGGGCGACAGCTCCCGGAACGATTGCGCCGATGGCCAATGCACCAACCTCGGGAGGGTTAATAAAGGCGGTAAACTGCTCCACGCCAAAGGGTCCCAGATTGGAAATGGTAAAGGTTGCCCCTTTGACATCCAGGTTGGTCAACCTTTCTTCCCTCGCCCTGGTGATCAAATCGGAAGTCTCGACAGCAATCTCGTTGATGTCCTTTTGGTCTGCGTTCTTAACCACAGGAACGATCAACCCTTCTTCCAGTGCGACTACCAGTCCAATATTGATATCTTTGTGCAAGAGAATTCGATCATCCTGCAGTGAGCTGTTCAAGTAGGGATGGTCTGCCAGCGTATTCGCTACCAGTTTCACCAGCATAGCAGTGACGGTAACCTTAACCTCCCCGCGTTGTGTCGCCAAATCATAATAATCCTTCCGGGCCTTGTTAAAATTTGTCATATCAACACTGGCTGTAAATAAGACATGAGGGATTGATTGATAACTCTCGGTCAAGCGTTCAGCGATCGTCCGGCGCAGACCGATCAAGGGAATTTCCTCATCGCTGCGGAGCAGTTTGGGAGTTGGAATGGTTGGCTTCGGAGCGGCCGCAGGCTGAGACGTTTCCCGGGGGAGCTCCTCCCCTTCTGTCAGGATATAGGCGATCACTGCCCCGGCAGGAACGATATCCCCCGGAAGCGCGCTGATGCCTCCCAGGACCCCGGTTCCTGGTGATTCCACATCGATGGCAATCTTATCGGTTTCAATCACCAGGATGGTCTCGCCCTTTTTCACCTGCTGACCTTCGTTTATTAACCACTCCAGGACCGTTCCGGTTTCCTGGTCTTTGTCCACTTTGGGCATGATGATTTCAATAGCCATATTTCACCTTCAGGGTTGCTAGTTCTCTGGCGTTCTCAATAATAACCTCAACCTGGAGTACTGATACCTTTCCGGGTCTCGGTTAGAGGGAAAAGGCACCTCGCATCCAGCATGCGGATGATATGGGGCTTCCAGATGCCCACAGGCTTCGCTTTCGGCAATCACCTCCGGCAGCCCACAGCCTAGCCCTCCGTTTATCACCGTTTCGTGCGCGATCAGCACTTTGCCCAGTCTTCCGGACATAGATAATTATAGTCTCTTAGTCAAACAGACACAGGGTGTTGGGGGGATACTTTTCCCGTCCGTGGCCAGTTCCTCTGTTGATTCCAGGCAAAACAAAAGATTTTACTTTTCTTAGAAATCTTTGCTCAGCGTAACTCATCTCTTCTTGGAAGACCCGGATGCTATAATTCTCTTCTGCGGGCTTTGGCTTTCAAGCATAAACCAACCCACGGGAAGTGCATAATCACATATGTAATATAATGTTCGCTGGGATATTTATCAATCGACCCTGAGTCAAGTTCCCAATTCCTGATTATCAACAGGTAAGTAATTATGGCTAATCACACCGAAGAGATCCAGCGCAATGACATCAAGCCAGATTTTATCTTCGAGGACATCACCCCCCTGCACAGGGCATTCAGCGAGGTCTTTGCCACATGAAACCGCTTATCCTGCTCACCAATGACGATGGGATTCTTTCACCCGGCCTGGCTGCGGCAGCGTCCGCGCTGGACCCACTGGGAGATCTATTGATCGTCGCCCCCCAGGAAGGGCAAACCAACCTGGCCCGCAACCTCAGCCAGATGTACGGCGGAGATGGCGCAATCACAAAAACGAAAGTCGGGTACCAGGGAAAGACCTGGGTGGGGTATGGCGTAAAATCCACCCCAGCGCTGGCAGTAGTCCACGCCGTGCAAGAGCTGGCTGACCGGCAGATCTCCCTTTCTGTCTCCGGGATCAATTTTGGAGAAAACGCAGCCAGCTGTGTGACAGCCTCTGGGACGCTGGGCGCTGCCTTGGCAGCCGCTGAGTGCGGCATTCCCTCCCTGGCAGTATCCCTGGAAATTGACAGCCTGGATTACCACAGCTATGACACAGTAGAGGATTTTTCCGCAGCTATCCATTTCACCACCCTGGTGGCTGCCAAGATTCTCGCTACAGCCCTTCCCCAGGACGCGGATATGCTCAAACTGGAAATTCCCTGGGGTGCATCCCTTCATACCCCGCTGGTGGTTACCAGGCAGGATCGGTTGGCATACTACCAATTAGTAATAGAACCTCTCGAGCAGCTATTTGGGACCAAACTCGATATCTCGCAATTCCCCAGCAAGGGAAAATATACAGCCAAAAACACGGATGCCTTTGCCCTGGCTGAAGGGCTGGTATCCGTGACACCACTCAGCCTTGATTTAACCGCCCGCAATTGCCTGGGGTAGATCGCTGGGATTCTCGAGTCAGAGACACTAACAGAGGAAGACTGAAGGGGGTGGGCCTATTCATAAATTTCCAAGTGAATGTGAGGGGTTTGAGGATGGACTATCAAATTTTATTTAATATGTAAGGAAAGACCATGAGTAAATATGATGTGATCGTGATCGGCGCAGGTCCAGCGGGGTATGTATCCGCCATCCGCGCTGCCCAACTGGGACTGCAGGTTGCCATTGTTGAAAAGGAATACCTGGGCGGCGTCTGCTTGAATGTCGGCTGCATCCCTTCCAAGAGCCTGTTGAAAAATGCCGACCTGGCCCATACACTCACCAAAAAGGCCAAAACCTTTGGGATTTCATTTGATAATTTGCAGCTCGATTATTCCGCTGCGGTAAAACGCAGCCGGCAGGTATCCAAACGCCTGACCAAAGGGGTTGAGTTCCTGCTCAAGAAAAATGGGGTTTCACATTATCCCGGAACAGCCGAATTCAATTCCCCCACCGTTATCAAAGTAACGGGGGCTGATGGCGAAATCGAACTGGAGGCAGCCAATATCATCATTGCCACTGGCGCCCGGCCCTTTATCATTCCCGGGATAGAAGTGGACGGTAAACAAATAGTGACCTATAAAGAAGCAATCCTGCAGGAAACTTTGCCCAAATCCGCACTGATCGTTGGCGCCGGTGCCATTGGGATGGAATTTGCCACGATCTGGAACAGCTATGGTGTACCAGTCACTATTGTGGAGATGCTGGACCGGATCACCCCTAATGAAGATTCGGAGATCAGCGCCGAGTTGGAAAAAGCCATTAACAAACAAGGTATAAAGACTCTGACCAAAACCAAGGTCACCAAGGTGGAAAAACTCAAGACCAAACTGAATGTAACTGTTGAGGGTCCTGCCGGTGAAGAAAAGATCTCCACCGATCAGGTCCTATTGGCTGCCAGCTTCGTGCCCAATACAGAAAGCCTGGGGCTCGAAAAAGCTGGGGTCACCCTTGACCAGGGAGGTTTCATCGTTGTGGATGACAAAATGGCGACCAATGTTCCGGGTGTCTGGGCTATTGGCGATGTCACTGGCAAACTGATGCTGGCCCATGCTGGGATGGCGATGGGCCTGGCGTGCGCTGAAAGCATCGCAGGGAAAAGCACTGAAAAATTGAACTATCAAAACATGCCCAAGGCGACTTACTGCCACCCCCAGGTAGCATCTTTTGGTTTTACAGAAGAAGGTGCGAAAGAAGCCGGGTATGAAGTCGCAGTTGGAAAATTCAACTTCCTGGCCAATGGAAAAGCCCTGGGGTTAAACGATTACGCCGGCTGGGTCAAGATCGTAACTGACAAAAAATACGGGGAGATCCTGGGTGCGCATATGATCGGACCTGAAGTAACAGAACTTCTTCCCGAGCTGACATTGGCCCAGGCAAATGAACTCACCGCGGCCGAGATCGGGCACAACATTCATGCTCATCCCACTCTCAGCGAGATACTTCACGAAGCAGCCAAAGCTGTCAGCGGGGAAGCCATCCACGCCTGAGCCTTGCTCAAAACCTGAATACAAAGACGCCTGCTGAGTTCGACTGGCAGGCGTCTTCTCATATTAAATAATTGTCATCATGCGGAGATCTCCACCCATCCCCCTGCCCGGGAGGAGCGATAGCTGGCCGCTTGCACTTCCTGGGAATCCCTCGCGGCGCAGGAATTCCTCCCTCCTCCCCGGCTAGATCGGCTGAAGCTTGAGAAGCACCCTTGAGCCAGATTCTAACGTCCTGGATTTCGAGAGCCAGGTTCTATTCGTTCCCAGCCCATCCCAGGCTGATCCTCCCCCGTTCCTTGTCCACGGCCAGGATGGTCACTCGAATGATCTCCCCCAGCTTGAGATTCACTCCGCGGGGAATTTTTGAGCGGTGCAGCAGGCCATCATTTTTCACACCCAGATCCACGAAGGCGCCAAATTCAACCACATTTCCCACTGTTCCCTGCAACTCCATGCCCTCTACCAGGTCATCCAGGGAGACAGCATTCACCCGGGTGATCGGTTGGGGTAGATCCTCTCTGGGATCCCTGCCAGGGCGGACCAACTGTTTGAAGATATCTAACAGTGTTGGCACACCGATTTTCAATGAGGAGGCAAGCTCTTCAGCAGAACGATTCTTACTGAATTGGACGAGGGCTTTTTCCTTGATTTGGGGTTCCTCTTCCAGAGAGATCCCTGCCCGCCGGATCACATCCCGGGCTGCGGGGTAGCTTTCTGGATGAATGGCAGTGGTATCCAATGGTTCTTGCCCTCCCTGAATCCTCAAGAATCCGACCGCCTGTTGATAAGTTTTCTCGCCCATCCCTGGAACATCCAATAGCTCAACCCGCTGCCTGAAAGATCCTATTCTATCCCGGTAAGAGACAATCCTCTCCGCAAGGCTGGGTCCTATTCCGGATACAAAGGAAAGCAATACAGGGGAGGCAGTGTTGATCTCGACTCCAACCTGGTTAACCACACTTTCCACCACCTGTTCCAATTTTTCTTTCAGGCGGGACTGGTTGACATCATGCTGATACATACCTACACCCAGGGACTGAGGATCTATCTTCACCAGCTCGGCCAGGGGATCCTGCACCCGGCGGGCGATCGATACCGCGCCACGCAGACTAACATCCATCTCCGGTAACTCCCGTCCTGCCAGTTGGCTGGCGCTGTAAACGCTGGCGCCGGCTTCACTGGTAATGATATATCTGACGCCATCCAGCTCCCGTGTCAATCCAGCCACAAAATCCTCTGTTTCCCTGGAAGCAGTTCCGTTGCCAATCACTATTAACCCGACCTTATATTCCTGGATCAGGTTCAGCAGGATAGACCTAGCTTCCTCAACTTTGTTCCTGGGAGGAACAGGGTAGATCGTTGTTGTCTGGAGAGGTTTGCCAGTGGGGTCAACCACTGCCACCTTGCAGCCGGTGCGGTATCCCGGATCCAGGCCCAGCACCGTATACCCGGAGAGAGGAGGCTGAAGCAGTAAGGCCCGCAGATTTTCCACAAATATACCCAGGGCGCGTTCTTCCGCTTTTTCGGTCAGCAGTCGTCTCACGTCCCGGGTGATGGCCGGCAGTAGCAGGCGATTGGCAGCGCCCTCCAGCGCTTCCTTCAAATCTCCGGCGAGTGGAGAATGGGGGTTCTGGGGAAAATGCTTCTCAATTACCCCTCGCCAGCTTTCCTCTGGCAGGATGATCTTGACCCGGAGTATCCCTGCCTTTTCTCCCCGGTTGATGGCTAAAGTCTGGTGGGGGCGAAGGTGGTTTAATCCAGCTTCAAACTGGTAATAATCCTGGTAGATTTCCCTAGGATCTTCCCCTTTATTTTTCCTGCCAGTGGAGATCTTACCAACCTGGAGCGCCAGCTTCCTCAACTTCTTTCGGATCTCCGGAGTAGTGCTGATAAATTCAGCAGCGATATCCCGGGCGCCATCCCAGGCTTCCCGGTCCGTCTGAACCCTGTCAGTCAGGAAGGGAACGACAATATCATCCCGGGGTTGATCGGTGGTTTTTTGAGCCAGGATCAGGTCTGCCAGAGGTTCCAGGCCCAATTCTATGGCAGCGCTGGCCCGGGTCTTCCGGCTGGGTTTATAAGGCAGGTACAAGTCTTCCAGTTCTGTGCGGGAATTAGCTGCCAGCAATTTGGCTTCCAGCACTGGGGATAACCTGCCGCTCTCCCGAATTGTTTTAAGGATGGTTTCCCTGCGGCCGTCCAAAGCCCGCAAGCGGGTCAGCTCTCCCTGGATGGATCGGATCTGCTCCTCATCCAGGCCAGCAGTAGCCTCCTTTCGGTAGCGGGCGATGAAAGGAATGGTATTGCCGTCGTCCAGCAACGATACAACAGCATCCACGCCGGACAGCGGGATGCTCAAAGAGTCGGCTATATATTTAGGGTTAGTCAAGTCTGCTTGAAATAACGGATAATGAAGCTGGATGAAAGGTCAGAAATTTCATGGCTCGGAATAGCCACAAATGGCCACTGCCCGCGGGCCGGTATGAACGCCAAGCACCGGGGAGACAATACTGAGTATGATCTCGGCAGGCTGGAACTCTTCCTCAATCTTCCCTGCCAGCTCCTGGGCTTCCTCCAGAGCGGCATTGTGCAATACAGCGATGCGCAGCTTCTTTGCTGGATCCACTTGTGCAAAGAAATCTTTGTAGAGATCAGCCAGGGCTTTTTTGCGGGTTCGCGAGCGGCGGCCACCGGCCACTGTCCCGGTCTTGTGGTCCACTGATATCTGGGGTTTCAGATTCAGGAGGGTGCCAATAAAGTGGCTGGCACCGCCGATGCGACCGCCTTTATGGAGATATTCCAGCGTATCCAGCGTGATAAGATAAACCATACTGGCCCGGGCATTATCGGCTGCTCGGATCATGTCCTGAATATTCCCCCCTTCTTCCCGCGCCCGGGCAGCAGCCAGCACCTGCCATCCCAGGCTCATGGAGTTGGATCTGGAATCCAGCACCTGCACAGGAAACTCCACCAGCTCAGACGCTTTGAGGGCGGATTCATAAGTGCCGCTCATAGCGCTGCTGATGGTGATCATCAGTAGCTCTTCCGCACCAGCATTCCGGGCTTTCTCATAAGCCAGGACCATTTGCTGGGGTGTAGGCTGCGATGTGGTTGGTATAGTTGAGTCCACAGCCAGCCGCTGATAAAATTCATCTGCCTGCAGATCCACGCCGTCGAGGAACTGCTCCCCTCCCCAAACGATGGTCAGGGGAACGACCTGGATGTCATGCTTATCCAGGTATTTTCGCGGCAGGTCGCAGGTGCTGTCTGTGATCAGGGCTATTCTATGGGTCATTTGTTCTCCTGCGGTTTAATGGCCTTATTTTATCCGGGGAATGACAGAAAGACAACCTGGGGGTGGGGAAACAAAAGGGCTGTCTGGAAAGTCCAACTTTTCCGATCAGCCCCCCATTTAGAGATGACTTTCTTGTAAAATATAAGTGTTTTCCCCCACTTTGAGGGTAAAAAATAAGCAAAATATACTAGTCACTTCCCACCTGCTTGACTTTTGGGACACCCCCTTAATATCTGTCAAGCAGCTATTAAGAATCATGGGAATCCTCAGGTCAGTTTCATGACCACCATTCCCAGGATATCTGCGGCCTTATCTGCCTGATCGGCCATGTTCGAGACATGGCGGTAGACCTCACGGCGCCGAAGCATCTCCATCAGGGGGCTGAAATCCTTGGCCCTGACAAATAAATCCCCGATAGCCACCCGGTAGAGGTGCTCAACCTCGTTTTCGATCTTTTTAGCCCGCTTGGCATGCTCTCCAGCAACCCGGGGGTTGGAGAAGATGGTGTTGAAAGCCATCTCCAACTCCTCTGTCGCTTCTCTGGTTAACTTAACCATGTCCATCAGGTAATCATCCACTTCGATGCTGAGCAGCTGCATCTCCTCAACTGTTGTGTAGCAGTAGTCCAGAATGTCATCAACATACAGAGAAAGCATGAAGATGTCCTCCCGGTCCAGGGGAGTGATAAAGGTGTTGTGCAGCTCATCTATCAGGATGCGGCGGACCTCATCGGCTTCAACCTCCTTGGCTCTCATCTGGTTGATGGCTTTGTCTTTCAACTCTGATTTGCCAAGCCATTTTTCAAGCAGCTTGAGTCCCTCCGCGGTGATCTGGGTTTGCTCGATGAGCATGCCCACAAATTTGTCTTCTCGTTTACCGCGCTTAAAAACGCCTGCGATTCCCATAATGTCCTCCACTGCTGCGCTCGTATTGGGTGCTCATACTCCCTTACAAAGATAGCAGGTATTCAATTAAATAGTACATCAAAGCCGCAACCCCCGCCGAGGCCGGCACAGTCAAAAACCAGGCCACCAGGATATCACTCATCACTCCCCAGCGCACTTGAGATCTGCGTTGCGCAGCCCCGACTCCAAGAATGGAAGAGCTGACCACGTGTGTGGTGCTGACAGGACCACCAAACAAAGACGCTGTCAGGATCACCACCATGGATGAGAGTTGAGATGCAAAACTATGTATGGGTCTGATCCTGTAGAATTTTCCACCCAGGGTATGTATGATCCGCCAACCGCCAGATGCTGTGCCAATACCGATCGCTGTGGCACTGGCCAATATTACCCACCAGGGAACAATAAAAGATTCTTGATATCCCAGAACCACCAGACCCATTGTGATAATACCCATCGTTTTCTGAGCATCATTGGTTCCGTGGCTCAGTGCCAGCGTAAAAGCAGAAGGTATCTGGGCGTACTTGAAAAAGAGATTGGCTTTGGGTGTTGCGTTGCGGACTGCCCACATACTTAAGCGCATCACCACCTGTCCCAGGGCATAACCCAAAATGGGGGATAAAAACAGGGCAATAGCCACCAGGCCCAGTCCTTCCAACCGCAGTGCCTGCCAACCTGATCCCACCATGACCGCGCCAACAATACCCCCGATCAGGGCATGTGAGGAGCTGGACGGGATCCCGAACGCCCAAGTGATGATATTCCAGATACTGGCACTGGCTAAAGCAGCCAGCACAACCGCAATGGTTAGCGAGGAAGGCAAAGCTACATCCTGTCCAATCGTTTTGGCCACGGCAACACCAAACACAAAGGGGCCGATAAAATTAGCCACGCTGGCAATCACCAGCGCAGCAGTAGGTGTCATGGCGCGGGAGGAGATCATGGTTGCCACCACGTTGGCGCTGTCGTGAAATCCATTTAAAAAATCAAACAGCAACGCCAGGCCAATCAAGATAGTTATCAGCAAATGTTCCATAGTCTTCTCTGCTGTTCTTCTGCCCCAGCCTTCTCCAGTCCGCCTGTCAGAATAAGTTCTTTCCAATAACTGTTATAAAATTTATCAAGAGAGACATTATAACCAATAAACCGGTTTCCTGCTATGACAACCATGATCGATCCCTTCTATCTGCCAAATCCGGGCGCTTGCTCTCTTAATTAAGTCTCTCTAGGATCAAAGATTAGGAAATCGGAAAAGAGATTGTGAAGGTACTTCCCTGGCCTATACCGGGGCTGGTCGCCCTGATCTCGCCCCCCTGGGCATGAACCAGCGCTTGCGTGATCGCCAATCCCAACCCTGATCCGCCAGTCTGGCGGCTGCGGTCCGGGTCCACCCGGTAAAAACGGTCAAATACACGAGGGAGATGTTCGGGGTCGATGCCGTCACCGTTGTCGTTCACGCTGAGCTCAACTGTATCTTCGTTTTGCTCTACGCTGATTCGAATCTCTCCCTCGCGGGGGGTGTGTGTTAGAGCATTGTTGAGTAAATTATTGAGGCATTGGGTGATGCGGGCCCCATCGCCTTCAATCAGAGAAACCCCATCCGGTAGTTCCAGGGTCAGCGAGATCCCCTGATCTTCCACCAGGGGCTGATAGATTGCGGCTACCTCTCTGACTATACCGGAAAGGTCCTGTCTGCCAAGAGACAGGGAGAACTGCTTGCCCTCCAACAGGGCAAGATCGTGCAGGTCTCCCACCAGGCGAGAGAGTTGGCGGGTCTGGTCATACAGCCGGGCCACCTCTACTTTATCCAGGTCGTAAACATCGTCCAGGATGGCCCGGAGATTACCTTGAATGACAGTCAGGGGAGTTCGCAGCTCATGGGCAATATCCGCCAGCATGTTATTTCTCGTTTTTTCGGCACCTTCTAGGGCTTCAGCCATGGCATTAAACGCTTCTGCGACCTCCCGCACCTCGCTGCTGCCGCGTACTTCAATGCGCTGGGAAAGATCCTGAGATCCAACCGCCCGGGCTGCGATTGCCAGATTGTGAAGCGGAGCGGCCAGCCCCCTGCTGCTAATTATGCCTATTAATATGCCTACAAAGGAGATAGCCAGGAGAATGCGGACTAATCTGCCGATAATCTCAAGTCGATGTGCGCCAAATAGATTTTGGGAGACCCCTTCCATAAATCTGGCTGGTGAAATATCTGCTGGCGTGTAGTCTGGATTGACGTTGCCTTGATCTAAAGAATCTGCCTGGACCGCTAAGAAGACCACGGTCGGAATTAAAAACAAAAAGATCGCGATCGCGACATAAGTCAGGCTGATTCTCACCCAGAGTTGATTCATGAACGTGGTTCCCTCAGCCGATAGCCGACGCCGTGCACAGTTTGAATAAACGAGCTGGCATCCTTCTTGCGATCAATCTTCCGGCGAATATTCTTGATGTGGGAATCCAGAGTCCTTCCCGCGCTGGAAGACCCGTAACCAAGGGCTTTTTCGGCCAGCTCAACTCGGGTGATCACAAATCCAGGGTTCTGCATCAGCTCTCGTAAGATTTCGAACTCCGAAGGGGTTAAGGTGATTGGTTCGCCTTTCAGGGTGAGTTCTCTCCTCCCAATATCCAGGACCAGGCCCCCCAGATGCAATTGAACAGGAGCCTGCTGGTCCAGCCGCATCTGTGAGCGCCGCAGTACAGCCTTCACCCTGGCTACCACCTCCCGGGGATTGAAAGGTTTGGTGATGTAATCATCAGCTCCGATTTCCAGCCCTAGGATCTTGTCATGATCCTCCACCCTGGCTGTTAGCATGATGATCGGGGTCGACTTAATTTGGGGATCAGAGCGAACCACCCTGGCCACATCCCATCCATCTCTGTCCGGCAGCATCAAGTCCAGGATCAGCAGCTGGGGCTTTTCTGCCCGCAGCACCTGCAGCGCGGTCTCGCCATCGTAGGCAGTCAGGGTCTCAAACCCGGCTTTTTCCAGGTAAGACCGGACCAGGCGGACAATATCCCTGTCATCATCAACTACCAGAATCCTGTCCATAATTAATTTAGGTGGAGAAGGATAAAATTATTCGCTTCGTAAGGCTTCAATGGGCTCCAGCTGGGCAGCCCTGCTGGCGGGATAGATGCCGAAAAATAGCCCTACCGCTGCCGAGAATAAAGTCGCTAATAAAACAGAGTCGATCGTGATGGCTGGGTTGAGCAGGAAGTCATTTGCAGCCGCAATCCTTCCGATACCGAGGGATAATAGCCAACCCAATATTATTCCAATGATTCCACCAATCACACTTAAAAGGGAGGATTCAATTAAAAACTGAGTCAGGATATCTTTCTTTTTTGCGCCTACTGCTTTTCTCAAGCCGATTTCCTTGGTCCTTTCAGTCACTGAAACCAGCATGATATTCATGATCCCAATCCCGCCGACCAGCAAGCTGATGCCTGCCACGCCACCCAGGAAAATCGTAAATACACCAGTGACAGTAGACGCCATATCCAGGAATACTTCCTGGGAAAGTATCGAGAAATCATTCTCGCCTAACTTAATGTTATGCCGATCCTGAAGGATGGTCGTCACTTCTTCTTCGGCCATTTTCACAGAATCGGCATCTATCGCTGAGACATAGATCAGATCAACCTGGTTCTTTATACCGCGGGTCATTAACCTTGTTTGAGCCGTAGTCAATGGAATCAGAATTTGATCATCCGGACTGCTGCCAAATCCCGACCCACCTTCTTTTTTTAGAATGCCCACTACACGGAAGGGCTGTCCAGCAACTCTCACCGTCTCCCCTACTAAACCCTCCGACCGTCCAAACAAATCTTCAGCCACGTTTGTTCCCAGGATGGCCGCTGAGGCCAATCCAGAGATTTGAGAAGAGGAAAAGAACTCCCCTTCAGAAAGCTCAATTGTTTGAACATCGCTGTACTCTTCAGTCACACCGACAAATGTAGCGTTCATTGCATTGCCAGCGTTGGTCAATTCTACCTGTCCCTGTATCACGGGGGCTGCTGATGCCACTGATGGCGCGTATATCGGATCCGCGATCGCTTTTGCGTCCCGAATAGTCAGTGGTTCCGGATTAGTGACATCATCATAATTTGTCGTCACAAAAAGGAGGTTGGTGCCGATGCCTTCGATCTCTCCCACAATGGCCTGTTCTGTACCATTGCCGATCGCCAGCATGGCGATCACTGCCCCCACGCCAATGATAATGCCAAGCATAGTCAACGCCGTGCGTACTTTGTTTGACGTCAGGCTTTCCAGGGCTTCGATTAATGATGATCCAAAATTCATACTTTCTCCGCTATCCTGCCGTCCAGGATTGAAATCACACGATTGGTTAATGCTGCGATTTCCGGGTCATGAGTGACTATGATCAGCGTGGTTCCACGCTCTTCGTTGAGGTTTCTAAGCAGGGACATGATCTCATCGCCAGACTTCGAATCCAGGTTGCCAGTAGGCTCATCGGCCATGATAATGGCCGGGTTATTAACCAACGCCCGCGCTATGGCCACTCGCTGCATCTGCCCTCCAGACAACTCGTTCGGTCTGTGGTGGATGCGATCTCCCAGTCCTACGGCTTCCAGTGCTTCGGTGGCCACCTGCTTTCTATTGCGCCCGTTCAGCACCGCATAGCGCATGGGCAGCTCCACATTAGCCAGCGCCGTAGCGCGGGGAAGCAAATTGAAACTTTGAAATACAAATCCCACCCCGCGGTTGCGAATTTCGGCCAGCTGATCATCGGTCATGTTGGCCACGCTTTCACCATTTAGGCTGTATTCACCTGAAGTCGGCCGGTCCAGGCAGCCAATAATATTCATTAAAGTGGATTTCCCGGAACCGGAAGGTCCCATGATAGAAACTATTTCTCCCGGGGCTATTTTCACCGTTAATCCCCGCAAAGCATGTACTTCCACCGCCCCCATCTGGTAGACCTTGGTGATATCCCTAGCATCAACTATCCATTTGCTCATTGTAAAAACCCTATCTCTCCGGTCATAATTATCTGAATGCTGGGGGACGACCATGCCCTTCCATTTCCTCAAAGATACTAACACTGGGCGGGTTTAGGACAATAAAATCACCTACCTCAAGGTCACCTTCCAGTAATTCTGAATACTCATCTGAGGACGCACCCAAGACAACAGGTACCCGTATCAGATTTTGAAGCACGGCTGTTTCGCCATCTGGAGAAAGGTAAACCACCTGTTCTCCGCCCACCCAGCGCACAGCCCGGTTGGGAATCAGCAGGGCATCTTCCACCTGCCGGACCACTATTTGGACAGCCGCAGTCAAACCTGGCCTGACTTCCTCATCTGCATCGGTCACGCGGATAGATATCTGGAAAGAAACCAGGCCTTGCTGCAGAACGCCTACAGGGGATACTTCTATAACTTCTCCCTGGTATTCTGTCCCCTGAATAGCATCAAAGACCAGCTTAACTGGCTGGCCTACCTTAATCTGGTTGATATCTACTTCAGAAACCCCGACGTCCACTTGTAGATTTTCAAGGTCATCTATTCTAAAAGCCACTGTGTTGGGAAATACCAGATCGCCTTCCATCACTTCCACCGCTGTGATCACCCCACCGAACGGCGCGGTTATTGAAGCTGAATCAAGGGAAGCTTGGGCAGCGGCCAGGCGGGCTTCCGCCAGACGAATATCATCAGGATCGGGGCCGTCCTTGACTTTTTCAAAGGATCTCTCGGCGGCTTCCAAATTCGCCAGGGCCATCGCCACATTGGGATCCTGTATTTCAATTTCGTTTTCGCTCCCATTCTCATCCAGCTCCGCCTGCAGCCAATCCACATACCAGGCAGCCTGCTCATACTCGTTTTTGGCGACAGTAAGCGCCAAGAGGGCTTTCGCCTTGGCGAGATCCCAAACTGCATCATCGTATTGGATCTGCTTCCTGTCTAACTCGTCTTCTGCAATGGTCATCCGCGCTTTAGCCACCTCGAGCTCTTCCTCTGTAGCGCGCTCCCCGGGCTGAATTTCTGACCAGTGATATTCTGCCCCATAAAGTGCTTCCCAAGCACGGGCAAGGTCTAATTGTGCGTTTGCCGCGACTAATGCTGCGTTATCAAATAAATCCGCCAGGGCGTTTGTTGCTGCAATTAATTCCTGTTGGGCTAAAAAATATGACTGCGGTAAGGAATCAGCGCTGATCTCGGCCAGGATTTGATCCGCTTCAACCTTCTGCCCTAAGACAACGTTGACATCTCCGACGACACCTGTAGTCTGCCAGTAAAGGGTGGCGCTCTGGTCTGCATAGACAGAGCCGGTTTCGTCAATCACTGCGCTGAGGTCACCATAGTCAATCTGGTAGGTAATCAAATCGGTGTCACTGGCCGCAGTTCTTTGTCGGGCTCGGATAATTCCAAAACCAACTACAGCCAGGGCCAGCACAACAATTCCTGCAATAACGATAGTTCTTCTTTTCATTCCAAGCTCCCTTTAGCCCATTTCTTCGAAAATGGCGGGCAATCTTATTGTGTAAGTTCAAAATCCAGCCTCATTTTAGCGCATAATTGTGGAGAAATTCTGGAGAGGGCGTAATAATTTTATATTAATATGCCAGAAATCCTCTCGGTCGACATTTTTGTAAACAAAAAGCTCCTGCCTTGTGGGAGCTTTTCAATTAAATCTACCATTCTCCCTAGGCAGGGCAGTGGATCTTTCTGAGAGCTATCTCGGCCGCCTTGATCAAAGGATATGCTGTGTGAG
>Ga0209834_10000154_pt1 | contig 40667 bp, 35 predicted proteins | sample Mar14236cmmetaG_FD_184134 | JGI IMG/M metagenome (GOLD analysis project Ga0209834, IMG submission 184134) | Marine hydrothermal vent microbial communities from Guaymas Basin, Gulf of California to study Microbial Dark Matter (Phase II) - Marker... ... | reverse complement strand
CGTGGTTTTCATCTATCTGTTCTTCAGTGTGTTTTATGGCATTCTCCTGCTGCCTAAGAAATCCGCTTCATGATCCTGGTGCCGTTCCCAGCTAGATCTGCCGACCTCCGAGGTCTATTTTATTAAGTTGACACCTGAGCCAGCATCATCCATGCTTAAAATCAAATCTGGAGAGAATCGTGTCAACCGATACTGGCGGTTATCAGGCCAACCCCTTAGTAGCTCAGTTTTTTGATCAATTCCTCCCCACAGAGAGCGGCCTGACCTAGACTTTTTTATCCTGGAGGCGGTCGAGTCTGGCGGACCCGTGCTGGAGATTGGCTGCGGGACGGGAAGAGTAACCCTGCCCACAGCAAGGGCCGTAACAACCATCACTGGACTGGGCCTGTCAACCTATATGCTGGATGTCTGTCGTCAGGGCTTGCAGAGTGAATCCCCCGCTGAGATCTGCCTTGAGGGGAGGAAAGCCAGGAAGTTATAAGTGAAAGGCTGATCATCCTTCGGGGCTCTTGTCAGATATCCGGTTTCTGATGGAAAAAAGGATGCCCGATCAGCCCGGGAAGATTTCTGCCAGGCATCCTTCAGATACTCTGTTTAGGGATCGGCCCAGGAACCGAACCATTGATTTATCTGGATCTGTGCTACGGAGCGCTTGACGCAGATCAGGTCGATATCCCACATTTCATTCTGATGATGCGAGCGGAAATCGGCAAAGACATGCCAGCGGGTATTGTCGTGATAAGTGAACACCCGGATGATATCCCCATTATCGTTTTCATTCACATCGCCGTCCAGGGCATGCATGCCGGCGATACCGCAAACATAGTCATTGCTGCTTATGTTTGTCTGATAGCCGCCGGTTTCGATGCTAAAAGGCGGAAGGTTGGTTTGAGGATCGTCATAAGTCAATACAACAGATTGATTATCATAAAAACACATCGTCTGCACGATCCAGCTCTCCTCCCCACTTCCATGTTCCCTGAAATCCGCCGTGACTTCCCACACGCCATCCTCGTCCTTCCGCGTAAATACCTGGATGATATCCCCGGCCGAATTTTCCTGCACATCCACATTCTTGATATCATAGCCTGCAATTATGCAGGTATACTCGCTAGGAATATCATAGATGGTGGGGTTTATCGAGACAGTGGAGTTGGATTGGGGCTTGATAAAGATATCTGAGAAGAACCTGGAATTGTTCTTGTCAGCGCACATTAAACCCAAACTCCATGTTTCTGAGCCTCCATGGCTATGACGGTGGGTCCGGAAATTGGGTGTGACTGTCCAATAGGTCCCATTGTTTGCCAGCCAGATCTTAAGGACATTGCCAACATTATGTTCCTCGATATCTCCGTGAAGAGCGGCCAGGCTGATAACGCTGCAGTTGTAGTTGGCTGTGGGGATATCCGTGACAAAGGGCTCTCCGGGTTTTATTCCTGTGTAATTTCGGAAGATAAATTTCGTGCTGTAATCCGGCGTAGCCGTGGGTTGGATAAAGGGGATCATTGGTTGAAGCGGCAAAATAGGCAATAAAAACGTCGGTGCCTCCACAGTGATAGTCTGTTCCACCTGGTCCTCTCCCCATTCATTCTCGACGTACAAAGTAATTGTATAGGTTCCGCCCGAGGTGAATGTGTAACTAAGATTTGGATCTCCTCCCAATCCGCTCGGCATCCCTCCCCCAGATACCAGCTGCCAGGATCTTGAAGTAGGATTGCCAGTAGACTGATCCCAAATATCTACTTCAAGTGGCGCCGTTCCGCTGGTCGGAGTCATGGAAAAAGCAGCCGTTGGCGGATCAAAGGGGATCGACGAAGCAGGACCAACTGGCTCCGCGTTCCTGGTCACTGCTGAAGCCGGTACCCACCCCGGGTCATTTTCGAAGTCAATCTGCCACCAGCTTTGATCCCCATTATGGCCGGTCACCTCATACGTGGCTCCCTGGACCGCATTGCCTATCGTGAAATAATCGGTCGATGGGCCTTTCTTGATCTCCAAAGAGGAAACATTAACCGTTAATTCAGGCTGAACCTCTGGCGTTGGCGTTGGCTCATCAATTGGGAAGACCACTGCCAGCGCATTGGAGGTCCCTTCAGTGGGCCACTCAAATACTAGCTGGGCGCCAAATGGCACAGCGCTGAAATCAACGCCCTGTAAATTGAGCTGGATCTGATAAGGGCTGCTCAGCATGGCTGGAAAAAGACTGATGGATTCGATCTTGTTATTATCTCCATCCACGATATAGGCAACAGGCTTGTTCTCTTCTATAAAGTTATAGCCGCTGAGTTTCACCACCGACATTTCGAACAGGGTCTCTCCGTTAATCTCAACCAGGTCGATTTGATCCGGTATCACCTGGCAGATCCAGGGAGTCGGGATTTGATCCTCTGGCTCTTCTTCAGAGAAGATCCCTCGCAGGCGACCGATAAGGGATTTGCCGATGAACTGGTCGATCGTATCCCCCGCCCGAGCGCTCATGAAATCAACATTGCAGCGGAATTCTGCGCCCGCCGAGGCTGTGATCTGCTGGGTGTTAATCCGGGCTTCTACCATTAACCCTGCCACTTCATCAGCAAGTTGATCGGCGACCCGCGAAGTTGAGCCTTCCAGGGTCATGATGATCTCCGTCAGGGTGTCTTCCCATTGATCAGGCATATCATCGATGGTATCTATCAGGTCGTTAACGGTGGCATTGGTCTCGGCATCCAAACCAACCTTAAGGCCAATACCCTGCTCAACCATCTCCAGCAAGATGTCAATTCGCTGCAAAGTTTCTGGTTTGAAACCGAATTCGAGACCTTCTGCTATCGTCTCATTCAAGCTCTCAATTACATCCCTCGTTTCGGGGCCGATTTCCAATCCTGTAGCCAGGGTGTCATTGATATCATCGATCCGGCCCAGTGTATTGGGACCTAATTCGGATGTGGTTTCGATCTCAAAATGGCTGGGAACGAGGTTACAGGCAGAGCCTAAGACCAGCACGAAAGCCAGGATTAGGAATAGAAACACCTTTCGATTTCTCATGACGCCTCCAATTTCGAATATAACCAAGGCTTTGGACTGCTGCTTCTTCCTGGGAACTGATCAAAAAGGAAAACAAAGCCCTAGATAGATAACGCATTATTCCCATCATTTTCGAGGAGATTTGTTACAATTTCAGTGTAAATTATCCTCGATGAACTGTCAATGAGCTTTATGCCCTGGGTGGTGAGGGTCGGGAAAAAGAATCACCTTTCATTCCACTCCTTAGCGACAGAAAGGAGTCTCTATGCTCTACTGGATCAGCATCCTGGCCGTTTTCCTGATCGCTCTTGTGGTCTTCAGGGTCTTTGTCCGCCGCGACTACCTCCAGCGGGGATCCCTGTCACTCTTCTCCTCCCTCCTGGAATTCCTGATCTTCGGGATCCATGCCAACCTGCCCTACCTCTATCTCTCGACTCCCTGGCCGGGACTGCCTCCCCTACCGCAAAACTTCGTTCAGCTTGTCTCGGGGGTGGTAATCAGCGCCCTGGGATTGCTGGCTACCCTGGCTATCATGGCCTATCTGGGTTTTAGTATCACGGTTGGAGAACAACCCGATCATCTCCGCCAGACCGGGCCTTACCGCTGGTCCCGCAACCCGCAGCTGTTGACCTACGGGGCCCTCCTGTTAGGCTGTGTTGTTCTCTACCCTTCCTGGCAGGCAGCCGCCTGGTTTGCCCTGTATAGCGCCATCGCCCATATCATGGTCCTGACCGAGGAGGAGCATCTGGGGGATCTTTTCGGGGAATCATATCAAAGTTACTGCCGCCAGGTTCCCCGCTATATTCGGTTTTCTCGCGGCAAGAGTATACTTACGGAAGGTTCTGAGGAGTAGTATATGTCCCTCTTCCCACCCCTAAGCCTGGGATGGCTGAACGGTTGGCTTCCAATCGTTGTGTTCTACGGTTCTTTTTTGGCCTTGGTAAAGATTTTCCCCCAGGAAACGGTGGACCGGCTGTATGATGATTCCGGCTGGACCCTGGAGATGGCCCGACCGGCGAAAATCGGCCTGCCTTTCGCCCTGGCTGCCATGGTCCTGATCCTTTTCACGCCCCTGCATATCAACCAGCCTATCTTCTGGATCGGCTTAGCCCTGGCCCTGATCGGGCAGGCTGGCTTCATCTTCGCCCTGCACAGTTTCAATATCACACCCCTGGACGAGCCGGTCACTGACGGGCTCTACAAGATCTCCCGTAATCCCCAGTGGGTGGCCTTTACGGTGGTCATGGTCGGCTTCAGCCTGATGGTAGGAAGCTGGACTGTACTAGGTCTGATGATTGTCCGGATTGTGATGAATCACTTCCGGATTCTGGGTGAAGAGCGCGCCCTGGAAGACCAGTACGGCGAGTCCTATCTGACCTACAAGAATGCTGTGCCACGCTATTTGATTTTCCTCTAGGATATCTAATGAACCACCCAGAAATCAGAAACCACAGTGTAGTCCTTTTTCAGGGAGACTCAATAACTGACGCCGGCCGGAGCCGGATGACAGTTGGCTCTAATTCCCCAGAAGGCATGGGGTACGGGTATCCCCGGATGATCATGGACCGGCTCTTGGAAATCTTCCCTGATCGTAATCTGCAATTTTACAACCGGGGGGTAAGCGGAAATCGGATTCAGGACCTTGCCAGGCGTTGGCCCCATGACACCTTGCGCCTCGGGCCGGATCTAATCAGCATCCTGATCGGTGTCAATGATACCTGGAACTACCTCTACCTGGGGATGGGGTCCAGCCCGGATGAGTTCCGGCGAATCCTCCAGAAGCTGCTGGAAGATACCCGGACAGAGCTGCCGGACACCAACCTGATCCTTTGTGAACCCTTTATGCTTCTCACCGGCGAGGTCACTGAAGAGTGGAACGAGGATATTTCCCAACGCCAAAATCATGTTCGTGAACTCGCTGAGGAATTTGAAGCAGTATTTGTCCCTTTTCAATCCGCCCTTGATGAAATCGTCTCAGGGGGTGTGTCTGCCGAACAGCTGCTTGAGGACGGCGTTCATCCTACAAAACGGGGCCACTGCCTGCTGGCAGACTGCTGGATTGAGCGCGTGCTGGGTTCAAATTAACTAAGGGACGAAGTCCTTTTAAAGGACTTCGTCCCTTAGTATCCAGTATCCCGCATCTTGCCGCTTATTTTTCCGGCGGCGGTACCGGCAGATCATCCAAAGCAGTTTCCACCCATTTATCCCCTTCATCAATTAACATCACCGGGATATCCTGGCGAATGGGATATTTCCGGCCGCATTCCTGGCATACCAGCCAGGCTTCTTTGTAATAATCCAGGGTGCCTTCCCGGGTTTGCACACAGGCGGGGCACCTCAAGATTTCAAGCAATTCATTGCTAACCATACTTTCCTCCTCAACTGGAGTCACTATTCTCCTCCTCAATTATAGCCGGTTTCGCGCAGGGATCGTCCGGATCTGGTTCTTCCGGGGGATAATTCTCTGTTCCCGGACCATACTGGCAGACTGCTGCCCAGGGTTGGTACTTGGTTTTAAAGATATCTTGCCATAACCTAATTCCGTCCCTGTACACGTTCCTGGTGACAGTGACTGAAGCACCCTCAACAGCCCAATCGACCTGCTTGATCTCATCCTTATCTAGATTGGAATTTTCTTCATATACCGTCTCAGGGGGATCCTTGATATCGGTCAGGCCGGTTGTCTGCCAATCCACTGTCCTGCCATCTGAGGTGCCGTAGAATTTCCAGACCAGCTGGCGGTAGCTCTTGTTTACGTAGGTTTCCATCAACAGCCAGTCATCGGTGTCATTCGTGAATTTAAAATCCACTATAGGTACATACACCGTCGCGTCAAGCCCTGCCAATTTTGTGTTATAGACACCGGGTGTTGCTGTTTGTTCATAGTATTTCACCCGGTAGGAATGGGGATAGCGCTCCACCACCGGCAAACCTGCAAAGAAAACCGTCCGGAACAAGGTTGTGCTCACCTGGCAGACCCCTCCTCCCACGCCTTTGATAGTCCTGTCTCCAAAGATGATCCAGGCTTCAGAATAGCCCTCATCGAGAGTGACATCTCCCAGCTGAGCAGCCATCGAAAAAGTCTCTCCGGGGGCGATAAAGATACCGTGAAATTTAGCTGCTGCTGTGGCAATATTATTTATTCTGCCAGCATCCGAATAATAGAAGTAAGTGGTTTCTGCATTGACCAGCTCAGTGATGCCCAGGTCCTCGGCTGTGGATTCAGCAGTAACCGGGGGAATGGTCTTTTCCACCACCAGATCGATATCATGTTTTCCTTCCGCAAGCTGGGTTTGGATCTCAAGCAGCGACCCCTCTACATCCAATTTCAAGCCGATCTGATCTGCCTCGATCAGCACCAGCTCCAGCGTATCATCATCAAAATACATCTGGGCGTTTTCCGATTTGCGATTGATCTTGCTTTCCTGATTTTTCAGGTAGGCCCGCAACTGCTCTGGATCCAGCGCGATGCGGTACTCCTCACCATTTTCAGCGGAAATGCGCTCTATGATCATCATCTCCACCAATTTTTCGGGTGGGATTGTCCAGGGACCGGGGTCATCCGGTGCTGCATCGGGGATGCGAAAAGTCAGGGGCTGGCTTAAGATCTGGCGCGCGAGTTCCGCCTGGGCGCTGACATCGAGAATGTCCGGATAGGTTTCCGTGACGATCAGGGGAATGCTGCCGCTTTGCAGGCTTTCCATCTGCAGGGCAGCTACTTCCAGGGAAGCCGCTACATCCATTTCCCGCCCGATCTGTCCGGGCTGGACGATCACATCCAAACCATCCAGCTCCAGAGAGGCTTCAATGACTGGCCGGTTCACCTCGCTGGCTATCTGATCCAAGAATTCTACCCCGGTCTTTTCGTCCAGCACAAAGGTGGGATCAAGTGTCAAACCATGGCGCAGAATTTGAACCTGGGCTGCGAATCGCTGGGTTAAGGTGCCTTCTCTTCCAGCGTTGAAAGCCTGTTCGGCATTATAGTTCGGGCTGAAAAACAATCCCAGTTCGGAGGGCTTGGCCGACCAGCTCAACTCATCATACTGCAGGATGATTTCGCCGTTTTCAGGATAGTCGAACTCTTCCCGAAGGAGGCCTGCCGCCGCCGTGGGGGTCTGTCCGCTAAGGTTAACCCAACCCAGATAAACACCAGGAAAAACCCGGCCACGGTACACAGCCCGAAAGCTCCACGTAGCCAGGCTGGTCACCAGGACAAAGAGGGCGATCCCTCCTGCCAGGGAAAGCCCAGCCTTGAGGGCGATCTGTTTGAGTTGAGTCTTTGATTTCATGGGTATCATTTTACCAAAGGTGCCTGATCCTTCCAGGTGAACAGGGTGCCTAATAAGTGCAATATGTTTGCCAGGACCGGCGCATCCTTAAGCAGTAGCAGGAAGGGCGAGTGCGATCGGGCGGAGAATTTCCTCCAGGGGGTCTCCAGCCAGTTCGCCTTCTGGCAATATTCTGCCCAGGGCTTCCTGATTTCGGATCATTTCCACCAGCTCAACAGGACGACCAGCTCTGGCCGCTCCATTCCTCAAGAACAGGCCATGCTGAGATTTATGACAGGTCACTGCGGCGATCTTCTTTGTGACCCAGGGGCTGATGTCCACCAGCATCCCCGGTGCGGGTGTGAACTCCCCTGTCTCCCGTGACAACCAGGAGGGTGAATAAACCACCCTGGGAGGATATTCCTGCTTCCCCAGGGCCTCAATCACTGCCTGGTGGGCTTGAATGTGGCCCGGATGGCCGTATTCGCCCCCCGGTCCATGAGTGAGGACGACATCCGGCCGGATCTTATCCAGGAATTCACTCAGCTCCCTGACTACCGGTGCCAGATCCTTGCTGAAGGGGTAAAGCTCGCCTTCTGGCCCGACTTCCGGATCTTTGAAACCCAGGAACGCCAGGCTCGTTCCTCCCAGGGCTTTGATAGCGCAGCCCAGTTCCTTTTCCCTGACCAGGCCTAACTCAGCCCGCTCGCAGATGGGAGGGTCACCCATCTCCCCGCCTTCTCCCCGGGTGGCGCAGAGATAATGGACTTCAGCTCCCTGGGCCGCCAGGTAGGTCAGTGTCCCTCCCAAGAACATGGTCTCATCATCAGGGTGGGCGAAAAATGCCAGTATTTTTAAAGGTCTCATCTTTGCATCCTTATCAAATTTCAACTGTACCATAAGCTCTGTTAATAAGGTATAAGAACCTTTCAGGGCAAATTTAGGCACACCCGCTGCGGATATAATTAAGATAGATATTTTCACTTGTCAACCAATTGTTTTCCTAATCGGAGGAGAAAATGAATATTACCATTTTGGTCTCAGCCCTGGCTGCTTTTTCCTGGCTGCTGGTTGTCGCCTTTTTTGCCCTGACCGTGTTACGCTCCCGTCAGGGCAAAAAGACCCGCGGCACAGTGTCCGGGATCATTGTCGCTATAGCTACAGCCATCATACTAAACTCGGTAAGCGCTGGATTGGTCTTTATCCAGCCTCAGGAACGCGGTGTGGTCATCAGCGCAATCGAACCCAATGGCTACCGGGATGAAATCATGCAGCCCGGACTGCACTGGGTGATCCCCTATGCCGAAAGCGTCAAAACTTATTCGATCTCAAAAAGCACTTACACTATGTCTATTGCCCAACTGGAGGGAGATATCCAGGGGGATGACTCCATCGCAGCCAGGACGGCGGATGGTCAGGAAGTTTACATTGATGCCTCAATCATCTTCTCTCTGGACCCGGCAGAAGTCCTTAATGTACACATCATCTGGCAGGACCGCTACCTGAATGACCTGATCCGCCCGACTGTACGGGGTGTCATCCGTGACGCGGTATCACAATTCCGGGTCAACGAGGTCTATAGCACCCGCCGCGATGAGTTAAAAACACAGATCGAAGAAGAAATGTTCAATGCCCTGGACGAAAACGGTCTGATCCTGTCAGATTTTGTGCTGCGCAATATTACCTTTACCCCTGAGTATGCCGCCTCGATCGAGCAGAAACAGATTGCCGAGCAGCTTGCCCAGCAGGCAGAATATGTTGTTGAACAGCGAGTGCAGGAAGCCGAACAGGCCAGGCAGGTGGCTAAAGGCACCAAGGACGCGGCCATCATTGAAGCCGAGGGTGATGCGGAATCTCAGGTGATTAGAGCCAGGGCCGAAGCCCAGGCCCTGCAGCTGATCGCTGATGTGCTGGATCAGAATCCTCAACTTCTCAACTACCGCTACATTGAAAAACTTGCCCCCGGCATCCAGGTCATGCTGGTCCCCAATGACAACCCTTACCTGCTGCCCCTGCCCGAGATTACTCCCTGATCAAGGTAAAGTGATTTGATTACCTACCTGCCCGAATAGAAATATCCGGGCAGGTTTTTTTCTGGCTTAACATAATGATCAGCCCTGCAGATTCTTTTCCCCGGGAGTTTTCACCTCCGTAAGTAAGGATTTTATTTGTTTTACCTGTGATAGAATTCCATCAGTAAATCTAATTCAAAGGTAATGATAAATTCATGACCGCCACCAAAAAGAAACCCACCGGCCGAGAAATTCCCCTCACCTCCCTCTCCAGCTGCTATGGTTGAGCATCTAAATTAAGCGCAGAAATGCTGGCGCAGGTGCTGCGTCCATTAGATGGTCTATATAAAAACAAGGACTACCCGGATCTCCTGGTTGGCCTGGGAGACCCCGATGACGCTGCGGTCTGGAAGCTGGATGACGACCGGGTCTTAATCGTCACCACCGATTTTTTCACACCGGTCGTGGACGACCCCTTCGATTTCGGGGCCATCTCCGCCGCTAACAGTCTGTCCGATATCTACGCTATGGGGGGTACTCCCTTCCTGGCTCTCAATATAGCCGCCTTTCCCCCCCAATTACCCCCTGAAATATCCGGTGAGATCTTGCGCGGCGGGGCAGAAACCGCCCGCGACGCCGGCGTAGTTATCGCTGGCGGGCATACCATACAAGACAAAGAACCCAAATACGGTCTGGTTTGTCTGGGTTTCGCCCATCCGGATTTGATCATGACTAAAAGCGCCGCCTGCCCAGGGGACGTACTGGTGATCACCAAACCGCTGGGTTTTGGTGTCACTACCACAGCCATTAAAAACCAAAAAGCTACTCAAGAGCAGGTCCAGGAAGTGATCTTGTGGATGAAGCGCCTGAACCGGACAGCCAGTGAGCTGGCCCAGGCCCATGGCGTCAAAGCCGCCACAGATGTCACCGGTTTCAGCCTGCTGGGCCATGCCTGGGAGATGGCAGAATACTCCAAAGTTGGAATGAATATCCACTGGGAAATGGTCCCTTTCATCAGCCCCGCCAGGGAGCTCGCCCGGGAATTCAACTTCCCTGGTGGTGCCTTTGACAACCGCCAGTTTTTCGGCGATCATATCAAAGCCCCCAAATCACTCTCCGAGGAAGACCTGATGCTGCTCTTTGACCCTCAGACCAGCGGCGGCCTGCTGCTGGCAGTCAACTGCGATCGCCTGGATGAATTCCGGATCCAGGCAGAAAAAATATCCCAGCCCATCTGGGTGATCGGTGAAGTGGTGGAAGGAAACCAAATCACCATTAAGTGATTGTCCTTCTGTTAAGAAATCAGGGGCTGTCTTTTCAGACAGCCCCTTTTTAGATTGAATTTGTCAGGCCATCACCATCTGCCGGCGTAATCCATCTGGTAAGGTTTGGCCTGTTCTTCCAGATACAAGCGCAGCAGCTCGACCAGCTGGCGCAGGTGCAGTAAATCGTGAGCAACCCAGGATACAAATATGTCCCCTGCTGTGATCACCCCCAAGGGGGCTTCATAGGAGGTTTCCCAATCCGGGTTTTCCAGCCCGGTCAACCATCCCAGCCACTCGTTCCGCAAATTTACGTAGCGGTTTAAGGATTCGAACAAATCACCTTGATTGTATTCACGTTCGACCACCCAGTTATTTGGGTCGATTTCCGGCCAGGTCTTTTCAGCTCCTTCCAGGATGATTTTCAGTCGTACCGGAAAATCAAATTCCTCTTCGTCCGCCAGGTGAGAAACAACTTCCAGGACAGACCAGCTATCCTCAGATGGCTTCCAGCAAGCCTGGTCCCGGGGAACCCCCCTGGCCAGGGCCGCAACCCGATCACGATTAATGGCCAGTTGTCTTTTCAGATAAGCCACATCCATACTGCCTCCCGGGGATTAACCCCCGCTGAATTCATTATACAGGATCAGTCGGCTCAGCCGAGGTCATACCTGCCTAGCGCTGCGTCCACAGCGGCCAGGGCGTGAATTTCCATGGTGTCAAAGACAGGGATGCGCACATCCTCTCCCTTGACCAGCAGCCCGATCTCTGTGCATCCCAGGACGATCCCTTCCGCGCTGCTCTCTATCAGGGTTTCGATAACCTCCAGGTATTGCTCCCGGGACCCTTTGATAATCTTCCCCTGAACCAGCTCGTCATAGATGATCCGGTGCACCAGCGCCCGCCCTTCCTCGTCCGGGACGATGACCCGCAAGCCGTGGGCTGTTTCAAGGCGGCCTCGGTAAAAATCCTTTTCCATTGTGAACCGGGTGCCCAGCAAACCAACTCTTTCCAGGCCAGCCGCCCGGACAGCTCTGGCAGTCGCGTCAGCAATATGAAGAAGGGGAATGTCAATCGCCGATTGGACATCCTCTGCCATCAAGTGCATCGTATTGGTGCAGATCAGGATAAAATCCGCCCCTGCCCTTTCTACCTCCCTGGCGCATTGGATCATGACCCGGGTGGCTTCCTCCCAATTCCCCTCAGTCTGGAGTTTTTCAATCTCTCCAAAATCAACCGAAACCATCACGCTGCGGGCAGAATGCACGCCGCCCAAGGCTGCCCGGACCTGCTGGTTGATAATCCGGTAATATTCAATAGAGGATTCCCAGCTCATGCCGCCAATCAGGCCGATATTTTTCATGTTTATCCTTTAACCTTGGCACAATCGTTTGCGGTAGGGCTCGCAACAAAATTCCCAAAATAAACAGGTGTCTGTTCACATCACATACTGGCTGATAACCTATTTAATGTATTCGCCCGCAATCAACCCGGCCAGTACTCCCGGGAAGAGATTGTTTTCGGCTTCACGCCGCACCAGGTATCCCTGAACGTGTGCCTGGTATGCTGGAGGATCATCAAAGCGGACAATTTCCATAAAGCGTTCCAGGGAAGATTCCCGTATATTTGGTGTATTAATCATAACATCCGGGAACGGATTTGGCTTGCAACTAAATCCCGGACAGGATGTCACACAATTTATCCAGATGTATAATAAGATCATCCCCCAGAAAAGGAGTACAAATGGCCTACAAATTTCCCTCAGATGAATGGATCAAAGCCCTGCGTGATATGCTCAACGCCAGCGAATCCTATCAGCGTTCAGCCAAGGATTGGGAAGGAGATTTTCTATTCATCGCAGAACCAGATGACGCTTATCCCGAGACCGCTTACCTTCATCTTCAGCTCTATCATGGATCCTGCCCCGGGGCGGCCATGATGGACCTGGATGATCTGCCGGAAACGGAATATACCATCAACGCCCCTTTTACCACCTGGCGCAAGGTGATCGACGGCAAACTGGATCCCATCCAGGGCATGATGACCGGCCAGCTCAAGCTCAAGGGCAATTTGATGAAAATCATGCGTTATCCCAAGGCTGCCCAGGAAATTGTGGCCTGCTGCGCCAAGATTCCAACCGAGTGGTAAATATCTGTAAAACAGTTACCTGAAGTTAAGGAGGTTCGGGATGTGGCATTTTGTCTCTCCCAAAATCGTCTTTGGAGAATCTGCCCTTTCTTCCCTGGAGGAAATCAACATCTCCCGCGCCCTGGTTGTCACCGACCACAACCTGGTGGAAATTGGGGCCATCCAACCAGCCCTGGAGTGCATCAGAAAAACTGGCTGTGAGATGCTGGTATTTGATCATGTCTCCCCTGATCCGACCCTGGAGTCTGTTGAACTGGGCACAGCGGTGGCAAATGATTTTCAGCCCGATTGGATCATCGGCCTGGGAGGCGGCTCACCCATGGACACCGCCAAAGCCATCTGGGTGCTTTACGAACGGCCGGATCTCATCCCCGCCATGATCAACCCTTTCATTAAGCTGGGGCTGCGGGAAAAATCCCGCCTGATCACCATTCCCACCACCAGCGGGACCGGTGCCGATGTGACCTGGGCCATTGTTCTAACCGATACTGAAAACAACCGCAAGATGGGCTTGGGCAACCGCGAAAATGCCGCAGATATCGCCCTGGTCGACCCCGCTCTGGCTTCCAGTATGCCGCCCCGCCTGACTGCCGATACCGGGCTGGACGCCTTGACACATGCGGTGGAGGGTTTTATCTGCACCTGGCACACAGATATCACGGATGGATTATGCCTCAACGCCGCCCGGGAAATCTTCCAGAATCTGCCCGTAGCCTACGAAGCAGCCCAGGCGGATAATCCCCAGCAGGAATGCTACACAGCTGCCCGGGAAAAGATGCATAACGCTGCTACCAGCGCGGGGTTAGGTTTTGGCAACGCCATGGCCTCCCTGGCCCATGCCATGGGCCATGTCCTGGGATCTGTTTTCCACATCCCTCATGGCAGAGCTGTGGGCCTGTGCCTGCCTTATACGATCGAGTTTGCTGCCCGGGGAGAAGACCCTTCCCGAATAACCATCTTGGCGGAAATGCTGGGGATCAAAGGGGAAAAATCCTCCGCCGGCCTAACCCTGGCGGCTGCGCTGCGCGACCTGGCAAGGGAAGTAGAAAATCCGCTCAGCCTGGAAGAGCTGGGGTTGGATCAAAAAGAATTCCAGCAAGTATTGGAAAAAATGGTTGATGATGCCTTTAACGACACCCAGATCATCACTGCCCCCCGGGCTCCGTCATACCAGGAACTCGAAAAATTATTTTTAGCTGCCTACTCTGGGCAGCCAGTAGAATTCTAAGCAGCCTGGTGCTGCTTTTGACAACAGATCGAACCAACCACTCCCGGGAGAGACCCTGTGAAAAATATTCTAGTCGTTGACCTTGCTGAAAAAACACATCATGATGAACAGATCGACCGGGACCTGGCCAGAGAGTATATTGGCGGCAGCGGCCTGGCGGCCCGGTTGCTCTATCATCAAATAACCCCTGAAATGGACCCTTTGGGTCCGGAAAATCCGCTTCTGTTCCTGGCCGGGCCCGTGGTGGGGACCAGCCTGCCTTCCGCGGGCCGCTGTTCGGTGAGCGCCCGCTCTCCCCTGACCGGTTTGTGGGGGGAATCCAACACCGGCGGTTTCATCGGCCCCGAAATGCGTTTTGCCGGCTATGACGGGGTGCTGCTCAGCGGGGCTTCAGACATTCCCTGCTGGATTTCCATTATAGATGGGGACGTGAAAATCCATCCCGCCGAAGAGCTCTGGGGGCAGGACACCTACCAGACGCAGGACTCCATCCGCGAGATCCTGAGGGATCCCAAGGCACGAATAGCCTGCATCGGCGCCGCAGGAGAAAACCAGGTCAAGATGGCCGGGATCATCAATGATCACGGCCGGGCTGCCGGACGAACCGGAATGGGCGCGGTCATGGGCTCGAAAAATCTCAAGGCGATTGCCTTCCGGGGCACCGGCAAAGTACCGCTGGCTGACCCTGATGAATTCAAACAGGCAGTCGCAGAAATTCTAAATGTTGTCAAAGAAGATATTGCTGCCCAGGCTCTGCGCTTGGCCGGCACGGCAGGGTATGTGGACATGGGTTCCATGTTTGGCGACATGCCTGCAGGGTACTACCAGCTCGGGGAATGGGAAGAAAGCAGCCATTTATCCGGTGTGCGGATGACAGAGGAATTCCTCAACCGTGGTGTGGCTTGCTACCGCTGCCCGATCGTCTGCGGGCGGGAAACACACACACTGAAGTACAAGCTGGATGTAATGGATGGGCCCGAATACGAAACCGTGGCCGCCTTTGGATCCCTGGCGCTGGTGGACGACCTGGAAGGGGTGATCTACGCCGGCCACCTCTGCAACCGGCACGGGCTGGACACCATCAGCACCGGTTCCACCATTGCCCTGGCCTGCGACCTGTTTGAAAAAGGGGTGATCACCTCGAAAGATACCGGCGGGCTGGAAATCCGTTTTGGGGATGTGGAATTGTCCCACCAATTGATTGAGCAGATTGCCCACAGGGAAGGGTTTGGAGATTTACTGGCAGAGGGCAGTGCCGCGCTCGCGGTTCATTTTGGCGTCCCTGAAATGGCAGCCACAGTGCGCAAGCTGGAAATCCCTATGCATGATGCCCGCTCGTTTAGTGGGATGGCACCTGTGTATGCCCTTTCCCCCCGGGGCGCCTGCCATCTGCAGGGAGATATGTACGGAGTGGATACTGGCCAGGGGCCAGCCACTGAGCTGGGAATCCTCCCCGGTGACCGTTTTGAAAACTCAGAGGAAAAGGGCCGGATCGCTGCCCGGGCCCAGGCCTGGCGGAGCATCTACAATGCCCTGACTGTGTGCCACTTCATGAATCCGGGCGCAAGCAGAATCCAGCGGGCATTGAACGCAGCCACCGGTTGGGACTACAGTCTGGATGACCTGCTGCTGGCCGGTAAGAGGATTTTCACGGTCAAACGTATGTTGAACTTGAAGCTGGGGTCAAACGCGGAGGATGACAGGCTGCCAGAATTTATGCTGAAGTCATTCCCTGCCGGAGGAACAACCGGGTTTGTCCCAGACCTCAAGATACTCCTGCGGGGAGCTTACCTCGAGCACGGATGGGGTCCCGTCAGCGGATTACCGTCTCCGGACACGCTGAAAGCCTACGGTTTGGATTTCACGATCCCTGATCTACCGTAAATCCAGGCAACGAGAATACACGCTGCTGGCAAGATTCCTGTTTGATGTCCAGATCACGCTTCCCTGCCTGGCCGGATCGCCGATCATGTTTTTAGTTTTTTTTGTCCGGGCCAAATTCAAGGAATCTGCAAAGATCCTCATTCTCCCTCAATAGGCAAAACGGGCCTGAAAATTCATACTAATGTACCAATTTGACCAGGTTCAAACCATACCTTTGGATGGGCAATAGATTGTTGTCTTATGCTATAATTCGCCTTCGGAAATAGCCCTTGGAGATCCCATGTATAAACGCTTGCAGAAAATTTATAGCGATTTCCCAAGCAAATTCTGGGTAGTTGTAGGCACCTCTTTTATCGACAGAATCGGAGGCACGCTCCTTTTCCCGTTCTTCTCCCTCTATATCACAGAAAAATTCGGGGTAGGAATGACCCAGGCTGGCATTGTGCTGGGTTCTTTTTCCGCCTTTGGACTGGTTGGATCCATAATCGGCGGGGCATTAACCGACAAATTCGGCCGTAAGCCCCTGGTCTTATTCGGCCTGGTCTTCAGTGCCGTCAGCACCCTCTCCCTGGGGCTGGTTAACGAATTTGCAGTCCTGATCCCTCTTTCCGTGGCAATCGGCCTTCTTTCCAATATCGCCGGGCCCGCTCGTCAGGCTATGATCGCGGACCTGCTCCCGGAAGAGAAGCGTCAGGAAGGTTTTGGCATCCTGCGGGTTGTGGGGAATATGGCCTGGATAATTGGCCCCACGATCGGCGGTTTTATCGCTAGCCGAAGCTATTTCACCCTCTTTGTGATGGACGCTCTGATCAGCTGCGTGGTAGCGGTGATCTTCTTCCTGTACATCACGGAAACCAGGCCAGAAACTACAGAAGAATCGGACAGCATCTTGAGGACCTTCGCGGGATACAGCGCGGTTCTGCGCGACTACGCCTATGTGGGGTTTCTGGTTGCTTCGATGTTAATGGGGCTTGTCTATCAGCAGCTTTACAACAGCCTCTCTGTGTATTTGCGCGACAATCATGGCATCGATCCCCAGGGGTACGGTTTCCTGTTAACCGCCAGCGCGATCACAGTGATCCTGTTCCAATTCCAGACTACCAGGATAATCAAAAAATACCCTGCCTTCCTGATGATGGCCCTGGGAGTGTTCTTCTATATGGTCGGGTTCGGCTTGTTTGGTTTTGTGACCGTCTTTTGGCTCTTTGCGGTCGCGGTGGTAATCATCACCATCGGCGAGATGGTGATCATGCCAACATCCTCCGCTCTGGCAGCCAACTTTGCCCCCGAGGATATGCGCGGGCGGTACATGGCAGTCTTTGGCCTTTCCTGGGCGCTGCCGGCAACCATTGGTCCCAGCGCTGCCGGATTGATCCTGGACAACTATAATCCCAACCTGCTCTGGTATGTGGGGGCGATCATCTGCGCGGTTTCCATCTTCAGCTTTATTATCCTCCACCTTAGATTGGGGAAGAATCCCCGCTTCAATCCACCAGAACCAGAACAAGAAACCTTGCCAGCTTCCTGAAATACGCTGAGAGGAATCTTACTTGTTTCCGCTCATTTTCTACCCCAGAACCCTTTTACTCGCTCAGCTCAAATAAAGCCGCGCTGACCACAATAATCAATTATCATCCAGCTCCCACTGGCAGAGATCGTAACACAGAAACGTGTAAGAATAACCTCTCAATCCTTACCTGTATAAATCCTGCTTCCTATCTATTGAGATAATCCTTTGTCCCCCCCGGGGAGAAATAACCGTTAACACTGATTTTTGATAGCCTTTTCAGCTTTATCAACCGGGAAATCCTACAACTTTACCATTCTCTTCTCGTATATATCCCTGTACAGAAGGAGTCTTTTTGTGAACAATCGGCAGGGCTGTTTAACGGGTTTGTTTAAGTTATTAATGCTGGACGTGGTCTTTGATTGGCTCCAGGACCGCTTCGGTTTTGGGCGTGGTTGTTCCTGCACTGGGTGCGGTTGCGGTTTTATCCTCCTGATCCTCTTTATCATTCTTGCTCTTCAGGTGATCTTTGGGACTAGCTGGCTGCATTTTGGTTTCTAATTATCCAACTTCTGGCTGATCATCCTGCTTTATTCGCCCGTGGTCTTCCAACCTCAGCGATCAGTTTCGATCACAAATTTGTCTCCCGCGCTGACCGCCATGGTTTCCGGGAAGTAGATCCCATATGCCTGGGCCGGCAGCACCTGGAACTCCCCCGGATGAGTCAGGGAAAGCGTATAGGTGAGCTGATAGGTGCCAGCAGGTAACGTATTTGCAGTCCAGGTGATATGTCCATCATAGATCCTGGGTGGGTTGAAATACCACCAACCCCAACCTTCCTGGAAAGGCGCTGAAACCTGGTAATCGTCGCTATCTTGGCGAGATGTTTTCAACCGGGTATCAAGGATCTCCCCTCCAGCGGGGATGTAGTCCTCAATCATCAGATAATGCATTTCTCTCTCAACCACCAGGGTCAACTGTACCTGGATCAAATCTCCCACGCTCCCGGATTGGACAAACTGCAGCGAATTCCCGCTTTGTTTTGTGTAAAACCTGGAGATGCTTAATCCTCTGCCAAAAGGCTGAGCATCTTCTGCTGGACGATAAGCCAACAAGTGGGCTGTATAATACAGCGAGCCGCTGCCTTCTGATCTCTCAATCATCAGCGCATTGGGCTCTTCTGCGAACAAGTCCTTGACTGGCAGGGAGGCTTTGGTGGTTTCCAGCTGGGCAGGACCTTCTGCCAATCCACTGATCAATTCTTTTCCATTCACAGCAGCAGAGAAATCATATCCGCTGGACAGCTCACCCGCTGTCGTTATCACTTCGTTCAAAGCAAGAATAGTCCAGCTGGTTTCATAAGGAGACCACCAATCTCCCTGCCAGCTCTTCATGTATACCAGGTAGCGCAGGGCTTCCGGCAGGACCGTTGGGCTTTCCTCAATCCTTGCCAGGGCGTAGACTGCCATTGCAGTTGTCGTTGTCGTGCTGTTTAGCCAGGTATGGCTTTCTGGCTGATTTTCCCAATGCAAACCCGTGGCACTCCGGATACCCTTGCCAACCAGGTTAGACAGCAGGGACTGCGTCAATTCATTACCAGGTTGACCGCTTTCCAACGCCACAGCCAACAAAGCCTGGTAACCCGGATCAAGCTGGCTTTCTAATCCGGCCAGAGCTTGCATTCCTGCTGTGACATCTATGCCGGCTTCAGTGAGCGCAAAATATCTCATCGCCAGTTGATTATACTGTTCTGATTCCGAGAGCATGTCCACCGCAGGCAGAGTAGCTAACAAATAGCCAGTTGCCTGCTGAATCATCAGATCGTCCACAAATACACCTGCTTGTTGTGCCTGGACCAAACCAAACAGGATATAAGAACTGACCTCTGATTCGCTGATCCCACCTTCCCACCATCCCCATCCTCCATCCTCATTTTGAGATGCCGCCAGGGCATCCAGCGTGTCAAGGACCAAGAAATCCAGCCGGCTTTCCAGCTGAGGGTATTCCAAATCCAGAGCCTTTAGTGTCTGGTAGGTGACAACGTTAGGAAGGAAATAGGACAGAACGCTTTCGTTTGAGTAAGGTTCGCGCTCTTCCAGGGCCTTGAGTGCACTTAATATCGCTGCTGCCAGGGATGGCGCCATCTCGATATCTAGCGACCCCTCCGCAGGATCATAGGATCTGGGCAGGCTGACTATCTCCAGCTCCTGGCCTGCCCCTTCCAGCACACCGGAAGTCCCATAGCTGACCGGGGCCAAATAGCGGATGATTGGCAGAGGGCCAAGGTATGGTTTCACAGCGTCTGAATAGTTCCCGGAATCAGCGCTAAATAACAAATCTGCCTGGTCGGCTTCTGCTGCTGTTCCCCACCATTCCACCCTGGTTCTCCCTCCCGCGGGCACATCCACGGTTTGTGTCGAGTACTCGGGAATATCCAATATCAGGCCCGACCCCAACAGGGACACATCCACCGTGAGGTCTTCCAGAGTGTTATTATGCACTACAGCGGCCAGGGCGAGATGGTCTCCGGCAACCAGGAAACGCGGGGTAACCGGTCTGACCAGGAGATCCTTTGTGGTGATGATTTCTGTGGTGGACTGACCAACCGCTGTATCCCGGGTCACGCCGCGGGCTTCTGCCTGCCATGTAGTCAGGTTATCTGGGAGGATGAAGCTCACCTGGGCTTCACCATTCTTGTCTGTGACAATATCTGCCTGCCAGTAGCCGGTGTCCTCAAATTGCTCCCGGACTGAGTTTTCCAAATCTCCATCACCACCGCCCATCCCTCCGGGCACAAAAACCATCCGCCCGGCATGCATTCCCAGCGGAAAACCCGTCCTGACAGCCAGAGGTTGAACACCATAGAAAGCATCTTCAATCGCGGGGGCATAGGGGTCTGCCAGGGCCAGTACGGCCTTGTCTACCACTGCCAGGGAGAACTCTCCTACCTGGGGATTACCATCCTGGTCCGTGACCCGGATGGTAAACTCAACTTCCCCTCCCGGTTCAAGTCGCTCTGGCTCTCCAACGACCTCAATCTCAAGAATCTTTTCAGCAGGATTGACAAGTAAATTCAGATACCCCTGTCTGAAATTCAATTCTCCTTCTGTTTCTCGTCCGATCAAAATCACAGAAAGATAGACATTGGGGGCGTCCCCGGTTCCGAGAGGTATGCTGATCATCTCTCCGGCCCCGGTAATCGTGAGGGTTTGATAAGAACTTACTTTATAGCATTCGAGTGTGATTAACGCCTGGGCACCTTCCGGGAAAGGATTGGGAATAAACACCTTGGCTTCTTCTCCAGGCTGGTAGCTATCACGATCTGCGACCAACTTTAATTTCTCATTGGTTTGCGTTGGCCAGGTTGTAAAGCCAGCCCCGCCTACCCAGAGAGTAACCTCAGTTCGGGCTCCTTCCCCGTAGATATCCAGTTGATATGTCCCTGGTTCTTGGGGAGTAAAACTAATCTCGGCTTCGCCGCTCCGATCAGTCGAAAAGTCTTTACTTTCAACCAATTCCTTTTCCCGGGAATATTCGATCTGGCCAATTTCTCCCACTTCGTAATTCCAGATTACCTTGCTTAATTCCGCGCTGAGGGCATGAATGCCGTCCGGCTCACTTTCCCAATCCACAACCAGGACATCAAAATCAACCTCCTGTCCGGATTCCACCATCCAGGTGGAGGGATGGACTCCAATATAAAATTCACTGGGATGCACGATCATCTGGGACCGGCTAGTGACCTGAAAGCCAGTTTCATCCTGGGCCGTGACGCTGAGGATATAGTTCGCCGGCAGGCTTACCTCCCGATCATAGATATCAATCCTGCTAATCCTGCCATCAACTTTCCAGAATCCTTCCCGGTCTGTCATCCCTTCCCCTTCTGCCATCCTGGTTCCCCAGGTCCCAGGATAAAAGGGGCTTGGATAAACAAACCAATTGCTGTCAAGCTCGCCTGTCTGATAACCAGGCAGGGAAAACCTGGTTGGCTCAGCCCGCAGGTTCCATTCCAGATCAACTTCACCCGCCGGGGAATCAAAATAATAGCTGGCTTCCGCGCTGGCTTCCCACGCATCCCCTACTAAGCCTTCCATCTGACCGAAGGTAACCTCCAGATCAATTTCTGGTTTGATGTATTCCGCTACCTGGAATAAGGTCATTCCGTATGCGGTTTCCAGTCGGTAATATCCTGGCTCAGCGTAGGATGACAGTTGGAATTCACCCTCGGCAGTGCCGTATTCAGACAAAGACAAAGAGATCCGTTCTTCTTCCTTGCCGCCCTGAAAAATGGTGAGATCGATCCTGTCCTCTTCTGGTAGAACATACCCCCCAGCCCACCGGTTCCGCTGGATCAGCCGGTAGTGAACTGTCTGGCCCGGACGGTAAATTGGCCTGTCTGTGTAGATAAAGGTCAGGGGTTGGGGCGATCCAAAATTTGATGCCAGTCCAAAATTATAGGGTTCCGTACCGAAAGACCAGTTGCTGGCCGTAATACCAAAATCGCTTTCTCCTTGCGTCCCTGTGACAGCATAGAATACCTGATCATACTGATCAATCGGCTCCTTGAACTCAGCCTGAAATATCCCTTCCTGGTTGGTTTGACCAGAGAAGATTTCTTTTCCAGTATGGTCATAAACAGTAATATCCACTTCATTGACCTGCTCTCCAGTCTGTAAATCCAGAACCCAAATAAGTAAATTTTCGGGGCTGGTTTTCATGGTCAGGTGCAGATTGCTGACCACCAGCAGGTAAGGAGAAGGATTATAAGGAAGCTCTTGAGAATGAATCTGGTAGCGGTACAGGCCCGGGAGAAGCGCCGTGCCCGTCTGGTTGATTGGCAAATTAATAGTATATTGATCATCTCCGGGGACATTGAGGACTTCCGTCCAGTGCTGCACATCAGGGGGATAATAATTGTCCAGGTTAGTATACAGGTCCGGTCCAAAAAACAGCGGGACTGCATCAGGGGGAATTGAGCCCAGATTAATGGAAACCTGGTATAGATTCGTACTCCTGACAGGAATGGTGTTTTCTGATCCGGTCAGAAATAGAACATTGTTCCCCTGGGTTATCGTCAGGTTAGGAGAGAGCGCTTTAGTTGTGAATTTCACAGACCGGGAAGTCCCCAACTCACTTCCCCAAATATCTGCCAGGCCCTCTTTCATCACCAGGGTATATTCCGTAAGTGGTTCAAAGTCGCCATAGATATTTAACACCTTCCCATTTCCCCCAATTGAAGGCCAAAAATTGCTAATTTCCGGAACTAAGCTGATATTCTCTTTCACCAGATCGAGGTCCACTGGATTATTAAAATACAGGGTCGCTCCCTCGTAGATAGAGGTGGTATAGCTTTGCCCGGAGGGTGTTCCCAGAAACTGGAATTCTCCAGTTGTTTCAAAGGTAAAACTGGTGTCACTCCCCAGCGGGGTACCCCCTGCTGAGATGACTTCCGCTGGTAATAAGGCAGTGTACCGGGATCCCCTGCTCAGGGGCTGTTCAGGCACATATTCCACTTCCTTATAATCCTCCGACCAGTCGTATGCGCCTTCAACAGGGTCTCCGCCTGCACTGAGCAGGGAAAAGAATTGGGAGAGGCTATCCGGATCCATTGCCTGGTTAAACGTCAGCTGTACATTTCGATCCAGGAGGACACCCGTATCCCCATCATAGGGCACCCAGTCCAGCGCCTGGGGATAGGACGTGGTAAAAGTCCAGGACCGGTGCGAATCAGCCGCCAGCCCTGTCCCTAATGTGCTGACCAGGTCTGGCGAAATGCCTACCCGATAAGTGACCCCTCCTGCAAGCCCTGGATCTGGGGTGAATTGATACGTGCTGGTATTGATCCATTCCCCTTTGCCCGGTGGAAGGGGATCAATTGTCAAGGCTTGCGGCAGCGAAGAAAGGGTTTCTTCCAGGGGGACGACAGGTTGATTGAAAGTGACCAGGATCACAGAAAGTGGATCGATTTCTGCACTACCGGGAGATGGCAGGAAAGTGACCGGTCTGAGATGGTCCGCCGTATAAAAGAACAGGACCTGCTCTTCCGGCAGCGAAAGCCCATTCTCCGCCAGTGCCGTGGTATCCAGAACGAGCTGGAAACCAGTCCCGGGGGGCAGGGGCTGATTGGGGTTGAACTGGAGTGTAGAGGAATCAATCCACAGGAAGGATCCATCAATTTCCGGGGTTGTAGAAAATCCACTGGAAACAGATTCTTGATTCATCTCCTGGTTAAAATAAAGGGTAATTGGCCCTTCCAGGGAAATGGTGCTTCCTGCCGGGGGATCGGTTTCCACGATCAGCGGAGGCAGGGGCTGGGGCGTGTTCGTGGGCTGAGCGGTCTGGGTAGGCGTGACGGCGCTACCAAAGATCTTTTCCTGTATTCCAGCTGGGAGATTGCAGGACAGGCTGATCAGTCCCAATAACAGAAGAAAGCTGGTCAGGAGCGGAATGTTTTTTTTCTGGGGGGATAACATGGGTCAAATCCTTTTACGGTAGGGCTTGGATTGCTGCCAAACCTTCATGTACTGAAATTATACCGCTTCCATCACAGGGAATCTTTGGCTTTGTCATGAAAAGAGCATCACCTGCTTTTGGAGACCAAAAGCAGGTGATTGGTCTGTCTTGGTACCTCAGGCGGGATTAATTCTCTCTACAATCCTTTTTATCGAGCATTTGCATCTGTGAGGGGATCACTTTGGTGAAATACCGGATGCTGCCATTATCTTCATAGCTGTCTGTCTGCAGCCGCCCTTCAAGGAAGATAAGGCTGCCTTTTTTTAGGTATTCTCCACAGATTTCTCCCAATCTCTCCCAGGCTTCAATATTAAACCAGTCTGTGATCTCCTGAGGTTCTCCTTCCTTGTTTTTCCAGCGGCGGTTCACTGCCATGCTGAATACACAGACTTTCTTTCCACCTGGTATATTTTTGAGTTCGGGGTCGCGCCCCAATCGTCCGATCAGCTGCACACGGTTCAGGCCCACCATATTTCCCTCCTTATAAGTTATAATTGGTAAGTCCTGTTTTTCAGTGTAGCGTAAAGCCTCAAGCGTTGTCAATAACTTGGCGCATTTATGTAGCCAGACACATTTTCAGCACAGGATTCGTTTTCAAGCAAAGGGATAAAACCAGTATATGTATATAGCAATAGAAGGCGCAATCGGTGTAGGAAAAACAACCCTGTCGCGATTATTATCCTCCCGTTTCCAGGCAGATCTCCTGCTGGAAGTATTTGAAGAAAATCCTTTCCTGGCAGATTTTTATGCCGATCGGGAAGCCTACGCCTTTCAAACCCAAATATTTTTCTTATTGAGCCGTTACCATCAACAGCAAGAAGTTGCTACCGCCCTCTCCTCTGAGAACAATTTGATTGCTGATTATACTTTTGAGAAAGACGCCCTATTTGCGCGCCTGAATTTGGACGGCGACGAACTGGATACTTATTTTAGCGTCCACACTGCCCTGGCGGACAAGCTTCCGCTCCCGGACCTGATTGTTTTCCTTCAAGCCGAGACCAGTGTATTAATGCAGCGGATAGCTCATCGGGATCGGCCCTATGAGCGGAATATGGATCCCGAATATATTCGCAACCTGAATGACGCCTATGAATCATTTTACAGCAGCGAATATGCTGGACCTCCTATCTTAAGGATCAACACCAATCAGCTCAATTATGTGGCCAATGAAGAGGATTTGGATTGGGTGGAAACACGCATACGCCAGACCCTTAAACTTGGCCCTTACCAGACTCAATTCTTTAATCAAGCCTGAGTGAAAGGAAGGTTCAGCTCTCGATGCAATTTACTCCAGAAATTTTGCGCCGTCATGCCCAGGTCCTGGTTGAGAAGGAAGTAAAAAATAACCGCGATATCCTGGCTGCCTACTTGAGGGGCTCCTTGTTATACGGATCTCCTCTCCTGGGAGGGGCGGGGGACATCGATCTGGTATTAATCCACAATTCACCTCCGGAAATCGAACGCGAGATCAGGAAGCTTACTCCTGAGATTTTTTTCGATATCGAACATCATGACCAGATGCTCTACAGGGCCCCGCGAAAACTGCGCCTTGACCCCTGGTTTGGACCCACGCTGAGGGACGCGATTCCGCTCCATGACCCCCGCCACTTATTAGACTATACGCAATCGGGTGTGCGGAGTAATTTTGCTTTCCCGGATAACATGCTGGCTAGAAGCCAGCAGCTCTTGCGCCAAGCCCGCCAGTTCTGGATGGACCGCCAGATCAATCCTCCCCGGGAAATATTAACTGAACTTCGGGAATTCCTTTCCGCTCTTGAAAAAGCCCTTAACGCCGTCTCTTTACTCAGCGGCCCACCACTGACAATCCGCCGCCTCGGTAAGGATTTTGCCCTCCGGGCGGAAGAAGTCAATGCTCCGGGATTGGCGGTTGCCTTTAATCACCTGCTGGGCGCAGCCAACCTGCCTCAAGAAAAGCTCGAGGAATGGCTGGGCTATTGGACCCAGGCTATGCGAACCCTTCGCGAGGAGTCCAAACAGGAAACCATCCTCTCAGAACAGGAAGCATACTTCTTGTCTGCCATGGATGAACTCATCCATAATGAAACCCCAACCGCGGGGGTGTGGCCGCTGCTGAATACCTGGACAGAAATCATCTCCCTGCTGCCTGACAAAGTCCAGCTCCAAACCGTCTGGATCAAAGCCATCACAGCCCTTGGTTTTGCCGGGAGTGATTACCAGGTCCGACTGGCAGCTTTCGATAGTTTTTTGGAATTATGTGAATCTTTGATCTTGCTAGAAACTGAAGGAACCCCCTAAGCGTCGCTGGGGCCCTCGTCAGGTTTGGGAAGCGCAACCCGAAAGACAGCGCCTTCCCCAAGACCCCCACTCTCCGCCCAGATCCTTCCACCATGTAGTCTTACCAACCCCTGAGCGATAGAAAGCCCTAATCCCAGCCCGCCGTAGCGGCGGGTCATGTGGTCTTCCTCCTGGAAGAAGACCTCAAAGATCTTCTCCAGATTCTCTTCCGCGATCCCCTTCCCTGTGTCCTCAACAGAAACAATCACCTCGTTTTTACGGTCCTCAACACTGAGTGTAATTTCGCCCTTGGCAGGCGTAAATCGGATGGCGTTCAACAATAAATTCACGAAAACTACGCTCATCTTGGGCAGATCGACCCGCAGAGGGATGGGGTCTTCAGGAAGCTTGTAAACAACCCGCTGATCTTCCCTGTCCACAGTCTGATTGACTTCTTCCCGGGCATAAGAGATAACCTGCTGCAGCGACGTGCTGGCCAGATCCAGATCCGCCTCGCCCGTGTAGAGCAAATTCATATTCGCAATATCATCCAGGACAGCCCGCAGCTTTGAGGAAGCTTTCAAGATGGATTCTGCTAGCGGTTTGTTTTCGTCAATAGCATCCTCGTGCAGCAGCGTTGCGTACCCCAGAATATTCCCCAGCGGCGTCCGCAGCTCATGGGAGGCAACGGCCATTAGATCCCGCTTGAGTTTATCGGCCTGGCTGAGCTCCACGTTGGCTCTTTGAAGTGCCTGGATCAGATTGGCGTTGTGGATGGAGATCGCTGCCTGGGAGGCGATCACCAGCAGCAAGGAAACATCAAAATCAGTGAATTCGCCCTCTTTTTTATTGAGGGCTTCAATCACACCCGTGACCCGATCCATGATCCTCATCGGGACACCCAGTAGAGAGTCGACCTGCAGGCCAACCTCATCGCCAACCTCATCGTAATGGCGAGGGTCGTCTTTGGTGTTGTTAATCACCAAGTGGCGGTTTTCTGTGTAGATAGTACCCGCCAGGCTGTTGTCCAGGGGTACCGGGATTTGTTCCAGCTGATCGATGTTTACGCTAGTAGTGGCAGCAAATCTCAACTCATTGACGCGCTCATCATAAAGCAAGATCGAGATAACCGAGCAATCCAGCAGCTCCGCCGCGGAATGAAGGATATTCTGCAGGAGGATATCTGGTTTGAGCGTGGAGTTGAGGATCGCGCTGATTTCCACCAACTGGGCGATCTTGCGGATTTTTTCCCGGATTTCCGGTTCTGTGATTGACGAGGTCAGAGCATTGAACATAGCAGCCTTGGGTAATCAATTATCCGATGGTTAATTATAGTCCAGAGGGAGCTGTTAAACCTTTTATTTTCGATAGCTAATCCAATCAATCTTCAAATCGGGAATCCTCGATCATTTTCTTGATGTCGTCCTCTCCCTTTGAAATGATTTGAGGGCTCTCCTCTTCCGCATAGCGCCTTTCAGCTTCCTGCAAACTGGAAGGAGCCGCCTGGGGGAGCACGCTGATCTTGCCGCAGTGCGGACAGCGCACCAGTTTTCCGACCAGCATATTCGGTGACAGAGAAGGACGGGAAAATGGCAGGCCGCAGCGGGGACAAACCGCTCCTCCGGCCAGGCCGTATTTTCCCAGGATAAATTTCTTTTTTCTTCCCAACAGGAAAGGGACACCCAGTCCCAGCAGGGTCAGGACACCCACTCCGGCCAGAAGCGGGACAATGAGCCCCTGCGTTTCAGACCAGGCCTGGTCTGAAGACAGGAAGGTCTTAATGATGGTAGTAGACCCCAGCGTGCTGCCGTCCTCAAGGACTCCGCTGGCACTCATTTGATGCTCACCATCCTCAAATTCACTGGTGTGGAATTTATATTGAAATGGCGCTTTTAAGACCACCTCCTGAAGTTCGCCATCCACATAAAAACTCACTTCAGCTAAATCGACAGGAGGATCATTAACCTTAAGCGTGAAATTTCCCTGGATCTTTCCCAGCCCTCCATATCCAAAATTACGGATCAGTCCCAACTGCAAGATCTGTCCATCCTGGTGGGCAAAAGCCGTACCGGAAAGCAGCAAGGACAGCAAACAAACAGCCAATACGAGATTAATTCTTATTTTCATCATTTCATTTCCAGCGTGACAGGATAGTTTCCCTTTGAAAAACCTGAATCGCAAAATAGAACAGGATGGCATCCAGCACTGCCAGTATCGCTGCCATCCAGAGAATGAACCGCTCGTTTATCAGAAGAATACCGCTCATCTGCCCGATAAATAAGCCTACCACAGGAAGGACAAAAATACCTGATATCTGTTCTGCGACCCGGGGATCATTAACCCGGGAAGAGATCATCACCGAGATACTCACGCCCATAATTGATAACAGGGGCCCGACCAAAAAAATAGCAATCATCCACAAAGGATCAAAAAGTTTGCTGACCACAGCCGGGTTGGCAACCATGATATGGGCGCCCACGGCATAGATCAGGTATCCCCCCCAGGTCGTCAAAACCGCGGGGATCACCCCTGCCAAACCTTTTCCCACCAGGATTTCCAGGGTGGAAACCGGCGTAGCTAGAAGCGGCTCCAGCGTGCGGGTGGTCTTTTCTCCTACAATACTGTAAGAAGCGATGGTCATCGGGACGATCACCGGGACCATCATAAAGAGCAGGATAAATTGAGTGACAAGGTAATACAGCATACAATCGCCACCACTCAGTTCCCCGCAAAGCGGCAAAAACTGGGGAGGCAGATCCGCGCTGGAGAGCCCGCTGAAATCATCTGACCCGCCGGCAAAATAGAGGACAAGCAACGGCAGGGCTGTGATCATGATTGGCAAGAACGACACCGTAAAGATCACAAATTTGTTCTTGAATACTTCCCTCCATTCCTTGGTGATAATGGCTTTAATTCTATTCATGTTGATTTCCCTTAACTGCTCCCATTAATTCCAGATAGACATCTTCCAGCCGACGCCGGAGTTCACCTACAAATTGAATCTCCGCCCCGCTTTCCACAAGGGCCCGGATCAGGCGTGGATTTTGTTCCTCTGGATCATCCACCGCGACGAGGATCTTATTCTCTACAACCTGGGCTTCTGTGACAAAATCAAATTTCTCCAGCTCGCTTGCCAGCCGCTGATTGGCCTCCAGCAAATGGAACACCACCCTTCTTCCAAACAGCTTGCGGCGCAGCTCCCTGGGCGAATCCAGTGCCAGCAGGTGTCCAGAGATTACCGCAACCCGGTCACAGAGGCGGTCTGCTTCTTCCAGATTGTGCGTGGTCAAAATGATCGTGCGGCCTTCTTCCTTTAACTCGGCTATGAAGTCCCGCACCAAACGTGCGGCCTGAGGATCCAGCCCGCTGGTGGGCTCATCTAAAAACAGCACCTCCGGCTCGTGAAGCAGGGCCCTGGCGATAGCCAATTTCTGACGCATACCTTTTGAAAATGTCCCCACCGGCTCAAAGCGGCGGTTCCAGAGTCCCAGTAATTCCAAATAGCGCTGGATCTGCTGATTTTTATTTTCCACACCGTACATCTCGCCATAAAACGCCAGATTTTGCTCCGCTGTCAGGGCATCGTACAATCCTGGCGATTCGGGCAGCAAGCCAATTTTCTGGCGGATCCCCTGGTCGTCCACCCCGGCCTGACAGCCGGCCACCCACGCCTCCCCACTGGTGGGCACCAGCAAGGCCGCCAACATACGCACGGTGGTTGTTTTACCAGCGCCATTAGGCCCTAGCAAACCAAAGACCTCTCCTTTATCGACAGTAAGTGAAAGCTGATTGACAGCCAGGTTCTCCCCAAAGGCACGCGTGAGGTTTTTTGTGATAATAACGTGTTCATTCTTAATCATAGCGACTCTCTTCCAAATCTTCTGATGTAACAAAAGGCGCAGACAACTTGATATCTGGTGGAGGAGGCGGACTCAACACTCCCTCCTCCTCTCCTTGAGGGTGAACAAACCAGGCCCAGGCAATCCAGGCGGCAGCAAATGCAAACAGCAGCCCCTCAAGCAGCAAGAAATCCATCTTCGCAGCAGCGATAACCGCAAAAGCATTCAATACAGTATGCCCAAGAATAGCAACCAGGAGCCAGAGGAGGTTCTTTTCACGGGCACTCTTATAAACAAAAACCGACGCACCCAGGTGAAAGAGCAGGGCAGAGATTCGCTCCCAGGCACCCAGCAACGACTGCTGCCAGGGAACAGCCCAATAGGCATCAACCTGAGACCGGATCAGCTCCACCTGATCTCCCGGAAATCCCGCCAGGACCCCCTCTCCACTCAGGGCTAAGACCTGGATCAAGGCATACAAAGCCAACAATCCGGTCAAAACTGCCTCAACTCCACCATGGCCAATCCCGTATTTCCACGGCGTGGAGGTTGCTAAATCTCCTCTGAGCCAGAAACGAAAGACCAAATAACGCGTCAGCTCCTCAAATAAACCAGCTGACAGACCAACTGAAATTCCCAGAACAATAAGGTCTCCCCCCGCCTGGGCAGCCAAATTAATTCCCACTCGTTCCAGTCCGGGCAACAGCAGGAAACTGTTAAACGGAATATGGCCCACTTGCGAGAGAATAAATCCCGCCACCCCAATTCCAACAGGGCGAAAACCTCCCTCGCCGCGGCGAACGAGATAAAAACCCGCCAGGCAGGGAATCCCTATCATCAATAATCCATTCAATATCCTCAGAAATATTCCCAAACCACTCATCGTCCTCTATGTTTCACGTGAAACATCTCCTCTAGATTTGTCTATAAATCTGTCATCCCTGATGATAAATTCCCTTTGTTTGATCGTCTTTCCCCGAAATTTCAGGGAAAGATCCTCGGCCGACAGCGCTTATTCCTTCTCTTTCTGGACAATTTTTTCGAAATAGTCTTTGATCTCCTCTGGCTCAAATCCCAGGAAAGCTGCTTTACGGAGGTAATAGCGGGTCAGTGCCTCAATATGGCGGGGTTTTCCCTTTATGCTTGTTGTTTTACCTTTTGGGTTCAAGACAAAAGTTCCTCTCCCGGGCTGGGTGGAGATCAATCCTTCTTGGCTCAGCTTCCGGTATGCTCTGGCCACTGTGTTAAAGTTGATTCCCAGTTTGCCAGCAAGCTGGCGTGTGGTTGGGAGCTGATCTCCAGGGGACAGGCTTCCTTCTTCAATTAAGGCCTGCAGCTGGTGGATGATCTGTTCATAGAGTGGGATCCCGCTCTGAAACTCGACCTCTATTTCCATGGCTGCTCTCCCGTTGATTCCTCCATATAAAAGTTATTTGTATCAATGTATTATTGTATCATAGTATTATTAGATTATATCCTGGATCCGCTCTTTGTAAAGGGAAAGGATAGAATATTCTCGAGGCTTCTGCTCCTCTCCCGGGTTTCCTCTTCTGAGAGGAGGGGCTCCCTCCGTCTGTCTGTCTGTCTGTCTTGACCCCCTCCTGTCTTTTAGGTATACTAGAATTCGATCAGCCGAAGTGGCGGAACAGGCAGACGCGCGCGACTCAAACTCGCGTTCCCTTGAGGATTGTGGGTTCGACTCCCACCTTCGGCACAGAGCCAAAGAACCGACCCAGAGAAACGGGGCGGTTTTTTTGTAGACCAGACCAATCCCCCCTTGCTCTCCCTCTGGCCTGCCAATAATTAAGGTTATAATATTTTTTGGATTCCCACTCAATCAGGAGCATCGATATGCCATCCACAAAAGATATCCTGGCCGTCATCATGGGAGGAGGCCAGGGGACTCGCCTTTATCCGCTTACTAAGGTCAGAGCCAAACCAGCCGTTCCTATTGCCGGGAAATATCGCCTGATCGATATTCCCATCAGCAATTGCATAAACTCCCACATCGACCGCATTGCCCTGCTGACCCAGTTCAATACCGTCTCTCTCCACCGCCATATTACCCGGACTTATAACTTCGATCCCTTCCACCACGGTTGGGTCCAGATCTGGGCAGCAGAACAAACCAACGTTAACGATACCTGGTATCAGGGCACTGCCGACGCCGTCCGCCAGCAAATGTTCGAGATCCACAGCACGGGAGCTGAATATACGCTGATCCTGGCTGGAGACCACATTTACAGGATGGACTACGGATTGATGGCTGAGCATATGTGGGAAAAGGGTGGGGATATTTCCATTGCTCTCCAGCCTGTCCCCCTGACGGCGGCTTCCCAGCTGGGAATTCTCAAGAGGGGGGAGGATGATCTCATCACTGATTTTGTGGAAAAACCCCAAGACCCCCAAGTTCAAAAAAACTTTACCAGCAGCGATGATCCTGACCTCCCTCTGCTGGGGTCAATGGGGATATATCTCTTTAAAACAGAAGTGCTGGACGAACTGCTAAGAGAGTTAGAGGTGGATGACTTCGGGAAGGAAGTCATTCCTCATGCCATCCATACCCATAAAGTGCTCGGCTATGAGTTTACGGGATACTGGGAGGATATCGGCACCATCCGCGCTTTTTATCAAGCCAACCTGGATCTTACCCACGCCTCTCCTCCCTTTAACTTTTACGATCTAAGCCACCCCATCTATACCCATGCCCGATTCCTGCCTGGCTCGATTGTTGCCGGGGCCCATCTCGAGGAAGTTTCCCTGTCTGATGGCTGCTACATAGGCAAAGCAGAAGTCAGCCGCTCCGTAATCGGCCTTCGCAGTCAGGTCATGGATGGAGCAGTGATCAAGGATACAGTGATGATGGGCGCTGATTATTATGAAGAAAACAGACCCGGGAAAAGTCCTGTCCCTTTAGGTGCCGGCAAAAATTCTTATATTGAAGGGGCGATCATTGATAAAAATGCCCGCATTGGGGAAGGGGTCATAATCAAGCCCTTTCCTCCGGGAACAGAACAAGAGGCTGAAAATTGGTTTATCCGGGATGGAATCGTGGTCATCCCTAAAAGCGTTGTCATTCCTCCGGGAACCATTATCTCTCCTTGAAATTCCTTGTTCCATCACAATAATCCCTAAAAAGAAGGGTCTTAGCTATATTAACAATTACTTATCAATACTACCTGTTTCTGTGGATAAGCCTACCCTTTATGTGGATAACTTTCCCTTTCTGGGGATAACTATCACTCTAAAACCGAGAGATATGGGGATTTTTCAGCCACTTATCCACATAGTTATGATTGCAAAGGAAGGGAAGTCATTATGTCCTTCCAGAAGGTACTCTTATCCTTTTTTATCCCCACTAGAATGTGTACAACTTCAGTAGTATATATTCATTCCTCTACCAGTACAGGCGGGGGAGAGGGAGATTATTCTCCCCCCTATCTGGGGGGTAGGAAGGGAAATTCTGCCTTCCCACACCTACTTTTCCACTTATCCCCAGTCCCTACTAAGATTACTATAAATACTTCTATAATAATACTGGGGAATAGTATGCTCTTTACTCACCCTTCCAGGTGGCTTTTCTCTTTTCAAGAAAAGCATTCATACCTTCTTGTTGATCCTTTGTGTCAAAAAGAGCATAGAAAATATCTCTTTCAACTATCAATCCCTCAGCAAGGCTGCCCTGAAATGATAGATTGATGGCCTTTTTGGCCGCCTGAATTGCCAGGGGAGCCCGGTGAGCAATTTCCTGGGCCAGATCCTGTGCCCTGTCAAGATAATCTTCTACTGGATGAACAGCATTGATCAGTCCCTGTTCCAGGGCTTCCGTGGCAGAAAGGGTGCGGTTATTGAGGATCATTTCCATTGACAGACTTTTTCCGATAGCCCTGGGTAAACGCTGAGTTCCACCTGCTCCTGGTATGATGCCCAGAGTTATTTCCGGCTGACCGAAGGAAGCAGTTTCGGAAGCAATGATCAAATCACAAGCCAGCGCCAATTCCAGTCCTCCTCCCAGACAGTATCCTGACACTGCGGCAATAACTGGTTTTCTGATTCCCAGAATTCCCTCAAAGGCAGGGATAAAGGGACTATTTTGGATTTCTTCTGAGGAACAATCCACCATGTTGGTGATATCTGCTCCAGCAGCAAAGGCTTTTTGATTTCCTGTGATTACCATTGCTCCAATATCTTTGTTTCTGTCAAAATGTTCCAGAGCTTCTGTGATCTCGGTCAGAAGCTGGTAATTCAAGGCATTGTAGGCTTTGGGTCTGTTCAGAGTGACAATCCCCACCCTGTCCCTGGTTTCTGTCAGGATAAGCTGATAATCATTCATTGAATTTCCTCCTTTGGAATAGATGGGAGAGATCAGGGATCACAGCTAGGAATTTGATCCCTGTTGGTCGGGCCGTTCAAAAGTAGATCAAAATAAGGTGATGGATCGAGGGTATTTTGAATTTTTAGTTCGTTAAGAAAATTTCCTTGCCCGTCATCACGGACAATGGAAAAGTGAAGATGGATCCCTGTCGGGTTACCGGGTGTGCCAGAATAATTACCCATATAGCCGAGAAGCGTGCCCTCCTCAATGAAAACTTCGCTCGTTCCGGGAGGGAAATCATCCACGATGTAGGATTTCCCTTGGACATCTGCCATATGAGTATAGTAAGTCCAGATTTGACGTCCAGGATGAAGAGGATCCTCAGGTATTCTTATGATCAGGGAGGATTTCCAGTCTGGCAAACGAGTGAGATAGCCTGCGTAGGCTGAATATATGGGGGTCTCTCCACTGCCATCTTTTGAGAAGATATCAATACCCTGGTGGCGGTGACCGGGGCGAAAGGAATCATCCCATAAATAGCCGATGTATCCTTCTGTGGGAAACAAGAAAGGGGTAGTGTCATTACAGCGCGTTTTCGGGCCAATCATCCAATCAAGGTGAGATCCAGGATTTTTGATCCAGGAGAGGACCCTGCGAGAGCGCGAAGGATTTCCTCGCCCATATCTAGTGTATACAAAGACCAGGGAAGTGAGAAATACCAGCAGAATGGGAATGAAGAACCATTTTAAGAATTTCATCGATTTACTGGGCTGTTGAAGTTTCAGGGAGAAGTATCCCGGATATTTTCTAGGGTGTCTTCATTTTGTTCCCCGCTGAGAAGGATCATATTCCCCTGCGTGATGCGGTGCAGTAGCTCTCCTGCCTTTTGGCCGGGCGGAGATAACAGCGCATTTTCAAGGGAGGATTGATCCTCAAACGAAAAACTGTAAATTCTACGCAGAGAATTCTGGCCGTAAATACAGTTATCAATTCGGCTGACCGATTCCTTAATTAAGCCGGGCATTTTTTCTGCGGCATTCAGAAATTCAGGCCAGCCCTCATCAAAAGACTGGATTTCAACGGTAAGGGGAATGAGAATCAATAATTGATAGGACATTTGATTGCGGTCAGGAAGTATAAAGGTGGTAGGTATTTCCCCCTTTTTCCTTGGCTTTATACATGGAAAGATCGGCTTTTTTGATCAATTCATCAACGTCATTTCCATCGTCCGGGAAAAAGGAGATGCCAATACTGGTGGTGATATTGATCTGATAAGTTTCCAGGTTAAAAGGGGTGCTTAGTGCTGAGAGGATCCTTTCCGCAGTAAGGATAGCATCCTCGATCCGTTTCATCTCAGGAAGGATCAGTAAAAACTCATCTCCTCCCATGCGGGCAATGGTATCGCTTTTTCTCAGCAGCCCCAGCAAGCGTTGGGCAACGGCTTGAAGCAGCATGTCTCCAATATCATGACCATAAGAATCATTGACAACCTTCAGTTGGTCCAGGTCAAATAACATCACGCTGAAACGGAGTTTATTTCGTTGAGAGCGGGCGATCTCCAGGTTAATGCGCTCGTTAAAAAGCCGCCGATTAGGCAATCCTGTCAAGGCATCGTGATTTGCCAAATGTTGGATGGCTTTTTCAGCTTTTTTCCTGTCAGCGATTTCCTGCTGTGCTTGTTCGTAGAGCTTGGCGTTTTGGATGGCAATTGCTGCCTGATCTCCCAGAAATTCCAGCACACGGATTTCCCCCTCTGAAAACTCGTGGGGTCGTTTTAGGGCAACATTCATCACCCCGAGAACTTTCTGCCCAACTTTCAAGGGAAGGCTGATTATGGATCCTTCCCAGGGGAGGCCAAAAAAGAGAGGGTCCTTCGTGAAGTCATTCACCACTCTTTTTGTTCCTTCCCTGGCGACATGATAGGTCAACCCATCCTGGCGAGGATTCATAAAGGGCTTTTTTTGCTGGCGACCTTCAAAGAGGGCGGATGCGAAGCTAAGCACACCGTGATCATACAGGAAGACGTGGGTATCGTCCGCGGAAATCAACTCCATCGCGCTTTCCAGAATCGCCTCCAGTACAGAATCGAGGGATAAATTCATGGTCAGGTGCAGGCTGGCTTTTCTGATCAGGTCCAGCTCGTTAACCCGCTTGCTTAAATCGAATTGGGATTGAGTATAGTTGTGAAGTAATTTATTCTGATCTGACAGGAGGTGTAAAAAGGAGGGAAAAAGCCCGTTATTGACAGATTCCCTGTCAATCAGGAAAGCTTCCAGGGTGGATGGCAGCTGGATGGCCTCCGTATTTTCCGAGATTAATATCAAGGAACAGTCAGGGTATTTTTCCCGCAGGTGGACGATGTTTTTAATGGGTTCTCCGGGCAGGGAATCCAGGTCTACCAAGAGGAGAAAACAGGAGTGATCGATTTCCTGGGGGAGGGAGTTCTCCAGTGAGGAAATTCTGTAAATCTGGAACTGAGAGCAGGGGGATAACACATCCTCCAAAGAGGAGAAAAAACGGGATTTGGGGGACAGAACGATAAGGCTTGTCAGTTCCATTACGGAGGGGATATTCTGTTGTCTGATGGCTGATTAATAGCAATTATTATGAAATTATACTGCACTATAACCATACATCGTATAATTGGATTTAAATGACGATAGGAATTGGTTTTGGGATGGATTGAAAGAAGAGAGGAAAGGATCCCTCGTAGAACCAGAAAGCTGATTAAATCGTAAGTTCCAAAGTGGTTTACCGGAAGGGAAATTATGGTAAGATAGCCCTAAGAATAGCATTTGGATCGAAAGGGTCCCGGACAGGATGACAGAGAAAATCACGATTATTGAAGGCCCCACCCCTGAATTTCGAGAAGTCAATGGTCTCTGGGTTCATGGTGTTGCTGAAAGCCCAGGGCAGTATGATACGTATTACACCGAAGTGAGGGCTTTTGATGGCGTCTCCTTAGTAGAACGCTGCTGTGCAGCCTGGCAAGGAAACGAGAGCATTGTCCTCGAGTATCGGACAGAAACCGGATTGAGTGACGAAATAACGATTATTGCCGCTCATTTTGAAGAGACAGATGAGGGAGACGTATTACAGTTATGGGTACGACAGCCCCGGGAAGATGTCGAGTTTGAACTCAAATTTGACGACGGGGATGACGAGGAAGACTTTTTTTAGGAAATAGACTCATAATAATAAACTCCCCTGCAGGGGAGTTTATTTCTTTAAGAACCAGGCATGTTTTGCGCAGATTATTCCTCCCAGAATTCACCTTCAATGATTTCCTCTTCGGAAGAGGATCCGGGCTGTTGGTAATCACGATTGAAACGGTGCTCTTCGATATATTCATCCGGCACCAAGGCTAAAAATATCTTCAGGAAGAGAGCGATCACAACGGCATCATCAAAAGGGCCAGGGATGAAATCTGGATAAAGCAGGTAGATCAAAGAGAGGAAGGGTAGAATCTTAATCAGGGGATGAATTCTTTGATCTTTTATAAGGCTGACGATCAGCTGAAGATATTTAATCATATTTCCGATAGAGAAAAGTTTAAATTGATTGGGAAAATTATACTACTGTAAGGTATGAGAGGGCAGGATTTCCTGTATAATCATTTTTATGGAGTTTCACCGGCCCCTGCGGGGCATCTTATTCGATTTTGATGGGTTGATCCTGGATACCGAAATGCCAATTTTCCAGGCCTGGAAAAGGAAATTCAGGGAGTACGGACAAGAGCTTCTTTTAGAGGAATGGGCTCAAATCTTGGGAAAATCCAATCAAGAACTAGGCCCAATCGAAGGGCTGTTGGAAGAAATACCAGACCCGGAGGTGAAAAAACGGGTCCTGGCTGAAGTGGCGCGAGAAGAGCAAACGCTGGTGAAAGAACAACTACCTTTGCCGGGTGTGGTGGAATTAATTACAAGAGCCCACAGGGGAGGTTTGAAGCTGGGGATAGTTTCCAGCTCCAACCAGGATTGGGTCCACGGCCACCTGGACCGCTTGGAGCTGCTGGAATATTTTGATCACACCAGCTGCGCTGACGAGGTGGAAGTGGCAAAACCTGATCCCGCTCTTTATCACCTCGGCCTTGACAAGATGGGGATTGATCCAGCCTGCGTGGTGGTGCTGGAAGATTCCCCTAACGGGGTGCAGGCCGCTAAAAGGGCCGGGTTATACTGTATTGCTGTGCCCAACCAGCTCACCCGGCAGCTGCCCTTTTGTGATGACGGCATGGGCCCGGACAGGTTTTTGACTACACTGGAAGATTTTCCGTGGGATGAATTAATGAGGACAGACTCATGAAAACGATAATTAGTGCGCTTTTTAAGCTCATTGCGTTCATTCTAGCTGGGATTCTGGTATTGGCCTTGCCAATCGCGCTGCTGGTGAATAATTTCGGCGAAGTGATCTTTGATGAAGAAGAAATCAGCGGGATTGCCACCGAGGTGATCGTAAATTCAGATTTTGTGCCTGCTGCGCTGGAATTTGTCACCAATCAACAGGCGGATGATATTTCCACCAAGATTGAAGATACAGAACGCCCGGAGGGAAGAGGGTTAAATCTCAATAACCTGATCTTAGGAATGGAGGACGATGACTGGATCAAGTTCAAGGATGCCTTGCTGCCAGATGAAGTGATTGCCAAGTGGATAAACGGGACTGTTCACAGCCTGTTTGAGTGGCTGAATTCAGAGGATCCAGTTCCCCTCATTGTTTGGAATATGGAACCCATGATCCAGCAGATGAGTGGCACAGAAGGACAAAAAGCCGTGGAGGCTTATTATGAATCTTTGCCGGACTGTACTGATCTGCAAATGGAGGAGATGAAAACCCAGCCAGGAGAACCTCTTCCGAGGGCAAAAATGGTTGAGGAGCTTTGTATATTATCCACCTTTCCACCCGGGGAGCAAATTCAGGTATACAACGATGTGATGAAAATGGTTGTTGATGCCACTCCCAAGGAATTTAATGCTACTCAGGCGCTGTTGAAAGACAGGGAGAACATCCCGGGCAGCTATACCTTGAAGTGGCGCTTACGCACTTTACGCTATTTCATGGATAGGGTATTACTGGTCCCTCTGGGCTTGTTGTTCCTGGTCTTGATCTTTGGCGTCCGATCCATGGAAGGCCTGGGGCAGTGGTGGGGTATTCCCCTGATTGGAGGAAGTTTGATTGCTTTATTATCCTCTTTGCTGTCAGGGACTCTCTGGCGTGGGTATTTGACGGGAAATATGCCAGAGAACATTCCCCGAACTTCACTGCTTTACCACCAGATCATCGAGAGCACATCCCGGGTAATTGCCCCGATTTTTAACCCGCTGATCTGGCAGTCGTTCGTGATTTTGCTGATTGGCGCAGGTTTGTTTACAATGTCATTTATCCTGCGGGTAAGACGCGCTGGAGACAGGTCTTCCAGTGAATGACATAATGCCCGAACTCAAATAACAGGCAAAAAAACCTGACAAGTCCACTTGTCAGGTTTTTTCTTTTCTATAGCAGGAGAGCAGGCGGAGGGGGTGGGATTCGAACCCACGGTGGCCCTTGCGGACCACAACGGTTTTCGAGACCGCCCCAATCGGCCACTCTGGCACCCCTCCCTTGTTAAACAGGCATTATACCAAGGGGGCAAAGACAAGTAAACATGTGATCCTAATAACAGCCTGCCCTTTCTTAGTATTGCTGAATTATTACGCCGGGGGTGAATTGTCTCAATGATATTGGCTGAAAATTAGAACAAGAAGGTTTGTTTAATCCGTCCTTTAAATTTGACAAATATATTACTATGTGTGAATGTGTGAAAATATACACAATAAGGGCGATCCTGAGGAGGTCTGGAGCGCACATTCCATATTATAAGGAGATTCGGTATGAAAAATGCAGATGTAGCAGTCATTGGGGGGAGCGCTGCTGGATTTGTGGCTGCGCTGACAGGAAAAACCCAGAGGCGGTTGTTATCGGTGGTGGCCTCCTCGGTGTGGAAATTTTCGATGAACTCAATAAACAAGGCAAGGGCGTTACCGTAGTTGAGATCCTTCCTCATGTGCTCGGCGCGGTTTTTGATGAAGATCTGGCAATCAAGGCTGAAGACATCCTGATGGAGCGCGGCGTGAAGGTAGAGGACGGTGCAGGGGTGAAAGGAATTTGTGGAAATGGCAAGGTCGAATCCGTCAAGCTCCAGGATGGAAAAGAACTCCAGGCTGAAGCTGTAATCCTGGCTATGGGTTACAGACCCAATATTGAACTGGCCCAAAAGGCGGGCATTGAAACAAATGAATTGGGTTTCCTCCGGGCTGACGATGCAAATTGGGACCCACCCGCTGCTCACTGTCCCTCACACAGCATATCCTTTGATCAAGGCGGCCGAGATAGCTCTCAGAAAGATCCACTGCCCTGCCTAGGGAGAATGGTAGATTTAATTGAAAAGCTCCC
>Ga0209834_10000153_pt1 | contig 40824 bp, 42 predicted proteins | sample Mar14236cmmetaG_FD_184134 | JGI IMG/M metagenome (GOLD analysis project Ga0209834, IMG submission 184134) | Marine hydrothermal vent microbial communities from Guaymas Basin, Gulf of California to study Microbial Dark Matter (Phase II) - Marker... ... | reverse complement strand
TAAGATGGTTTCCGATTGATGCCTCGCTGCTTGCGGCGGGGAAGTTGATTGTATCAGAAAGCTTTGGTACGTTTATGTCTCATGAGACAACGAGGAGGCATAAATTAATTTTTTTCAACCCCTAAAATATACTGTACTCTCAAATAGTTTCGTGCTATATTTACAACACTTACTCACCCTGGCATACAGATTGCTTTCTTTGATTATGTATAAAGACCTTCTCGGGCTCGGGAGCACCCAAATGGGCTATACATACCTTGGTGCTCGGTGCAACTTCCGTTTAGAGTCAAAACGAAACCCTTAACACATAAAGGAGAAAAAATGAAAGTATTATTGGTTTACCCCAAATTTCCAGACACATTTTGGAGCTTCAAACACGCTGTCACATTCATCGGCAAAAAGGCCGCCTATCCACCCCTGGGATTGCTTACAGTGGCTGCTCTGCTGCCACACGCCTGGGAAAAAAGGCTTGTGGATCTCAATGTAATGAACCTCAATGACCCTGATCTTCAATGGGCAGACTATGTCTTTATAAGTGCCATGGCCGTGCAGAGAAGCTCGGTTAATGAGGTTATCAAAAGGTGCAAACAGGCAGGGGTCAAGATCGTAGCTGGTGGACCGCTCTTCACTCATGAATTCGAAGAGTTCCAAGATGTTGACCACATGGTGCTAAATGAAGCAGAGGTGACTTTGCCTGAGTTTCTTAGGGATCTAGAGAGCGGCAAAACCAAGAGAATTTATAGGACATCAGGTTTTGCAGACATCCAAAAAACACCTGTTCCCGCATGGGATCTCGTTGACATGAAGCGGTACGCGTCCATGAGTCTGCAGTTTTCTAGAGGCTGTCCATTTAATTGCGAATTCTGTAACGTCACCGCCTTGTTCGGTCACATCCCCCGTATAAAAAATGCAAGCCAAATCCTTGAAGAGTTGGACGTTATTTATAATCTTGGATGGCGTGGACGTATCTTCTTTGTGGATGATAATTTCATAGGCAATAAGAGATACCTTAAAAAAGAGTTGCTCCCAGCCCTTATTGAATGGCGCAAGGGTAAAAGAGGCATCCCCTTCAATACAGAGGCCTCCATCAACTTGGCTGATGATCCTGAGCTAATGGCGATGATGGTAGAGGCTGGCTTTGACGCTGTATTCATCGGAATTGAAACTCCCAATGAGAAAAGCCTTGCTGAGTGCAACAAAAAGCAAAACAAAAACCGAGATCTTGCTCAAAGTGTAAGGATTATTCAGAGAGCAGGCTTGGAGGTACAGGGCGGATTTATCGTTGGCTTTGATAATGACACTCCTTCTATATTCAAAAGACAGGCTCAATTTATTCAACAAAACGGTATTGTTACCGCAATGGTGGGGCTGCTTCAGGCCCCCACGGGCACACCACTTTATGAACGGCTGAAAAGAGAGGGCCGCTTACTTGGCAAGATGTCGGGCAACAATGACGGCACCACGAACATTGTTCCCAAGATGGATCCGGCCTTGCTCCAGGAGGGGTATAAGTACCTCATGGAGGCGCTGTATTCCCCAAAAAATTACTACAAAAGGGTGAGGAATTTCCTTCGTCAGTACAGAAAACCCAAGGCCGATATCCCCCTTGATATGCAGCGGGTCCTTGCACTGTTCAGAGCCAACATCAGGCTGGGAATAATAGGCAAGGAACGACTCCAGTATTGGAAAACCATTGTCTGGGCCCTGGTTCGCCGCCCACGGCTCTTGCCCGAGGCCATAACCTTTGCCATCTATGGGTACCATTTCCGCAAAGTTGCGGGTATATAGCCCGATAGATTGACCTATCACCTATCAACCCCCTGGCCAGCTTTGATGAGGTTGTCATGTCAGGTGGTGGATTTTCCGGGCAGAGGACTTGATCAAGAGTTTCTGCATCACATTTTCAAAGAGGTGGGCAAATATCCGATACCTTACTTTATTGGCTTTCAGCGCCAGCAATCAGTCCTCCATGGGAATCCCAGTCCTGTCCTTCGGCTACCCATGGCCTGGTATCTTCGCGCATATACTAAGCCTTGACATATTGCTAGAGAATTTGAGATATTATAGTCATCTAGTATAGATTCTCGATGGTGGCCATAGCGGACCTAAACTAAAAACTCTAGCCAAACCAGCCGTAATAGCTTGCAAGGGAATGGGACAACAATGAAAGTAATTGTAGATTCAAACCTGCTAATACAACATGTCTTTGAGCCCCCTGTTGAGTTAGGTTTTGATGGGGGCAGGGTCACGCTCTTGGATCTGCTGAAAAAGGTCGATAGCCTGTGCATGTCTGTTCAATTGCTAGCGGACGCGGAACCGGGAGATGACATTCGGAACATATTTGTTAACGGGAAAGATTACTTCTCCTTACCAAAAGGACTTGGTACTGTTCTGAACGATGGAGACAAGGTCAACCTGGAGATATACATGGAGCCCCTTGGCGGGGGCTAGGACTTTTGTCCCCTGGGGAGCGCTGAGCAACATTAGGCTAGCTACCGCTTGTTGCCACGCCTCTGGCGCAGCCTTCTATACATATCTTTTAGCCTCTCGAACCGCTCGTATCCAACGATTTCCCTAACACCCAGAAGAAATAGCCACAACAAAATCCATGAAATCGCAATCCAGGCCTATGGGTCCCTCCCCCGATATCTCTTCATACCAAGTTCCTCCTTTCGCATGGTTTTTGTAATGTAAGACGAGGGAGGGGCGAAGTTGGTCTACAAAAAAAATTGCGATTCAAGGAAAATTCAGGACAGACGCAATAACAGTTTTACTGGGTAATGGATGGGAATACAGTATTGGCGTGGGTATAGGGCTTAGGGTCAAAGGCGGTTAACCTATTACAGGAGTACAATTTGGCCCTATGATCAACATGCTGTTTGGCAGCACCGTTTGAATTTCTTCCATCTTGCTGCCAAATAGCACTTCCCTTATCGCGCCATGGCCATAAGCCCCCACAATGGCAAGGCTATCATGGGGAACTTCATAAAGATTTACCCTAAGTTCGCCACGGTCGAAAAATAACCAATCATAGCCCAATGCTTCCAGTTTTCCAAAAAGTCCGACCTGTCTTATCTCATCCTCGTAATAGCGGAGGTCTCGACCCTCGGCCTGGGTGAAAAGGATAAGAGGGAATCCTGAAACAGTGGCTATCTCGATGCCATATTGCAGTGCCTTAATGGCATTTTGGGAGCCGCCAAAAAATACCACAACCTTTTTCCAGGGTTTAAAAACCGGAGTGGGAATAAAAACAGGAAATCCCGCACTTCTAATGATATTTCTCACCCGAGGGCCTATATATCCTAGACCTATCTTTGCTGAGAGGTTGCTTATGGTCCTGGGAGATGTCATATATCGGTAATCAACGGGCAGGTCTGGGAGTGTAGATGCCGTAAACCCCTTTGGCTCTATGAAATGGGGAGTAAGGCGACCCTCCCTTATTATCTCTTCTGCATGCTGTTTCGCAGTACTAGGGTCCCTTAAAAACGCCCTGTCAAGGTCAACTGTCACCACCTCATGCTCAAAGTACATAAGAAACTGACGAAATTTGGGGATATACACCCTCAAGGAGGTGCCCGTTTCCTTGCAAAAATATACAGAGGCCATGAGGGTCTCCCGGCCAAAGGGAGTATTTCTAAAGATGTGAAGGAGTTCGTTCCTCATTGTTCTACTCCATAAGCGCTGTCCTGCTTATTTTCCTAAATCTCTTCCTCAACAATAAGCTCTTTGCGGTAGTGGTCCAATATGGTCGCCTTGGAAATAAGGCCCAAGAACCTCCCATCATGTACCACCGGCAGGGTTGAGTCATGCCCATATTCAAAGATATCTAACACCTCTGGTAATTCGTCGTCAAGGGAGATGGTGGGAACCGTCGGGTCCATTAACTCTTCTACCAAGAGAGAATTATAAAGATTTGAGTCAAAAAGATAAGACCGGATATCATCACTATGGATAAGTCCCAGGTATCTTTCTGTTCCTGAGTCAATAACCGGGAAAAAATGGTATGAAGTCTGTTTAACAATCTCAACAAATTCCCCCAATGTCATCTCTGGCGGTACTTCTTTGTAATTGTGATCTAGCAATTCCATAATCGTTAACTCCGAAAGCACCTTTCTATCGGTACGGGGCCGAAGCAACTCGCCGTGGGCCACCAACTCCTGGTGATATACTGAATATGGCTCAAATACGCGGCTCATGGTCACACTAATCACCGAAACCAACAACACCGAAACAAGTACCTCGTAACCTCCAGTGATTTCGGTTATCAGAAATATGCCAGTCATGGGTGCCTGTAGTACACTGCTTATAACCCCTGCCATACCAATTAGCGCAAAGTAGGGCTCTCCTGCCCAATGCAGCCCTGGTATCAAGTAAACGAGAAGACGCTGATAAAACAGTCCAACGAAACTCCCTATTACTAGACAAGGGGCAAAAATCCCTCCTATCCCACCTGTTCCAATACTAAGGGTAGTGGCCGCGATCTTTGCCAAGGCAATGAGACCTGCAATGGCCAAACCCTCTGTGAAGTTACCCCCTATCACTGTGCGGACCGCCCCGTAGCCTTCGCCCAAGATAGAAGGAAACAACAAACCAATTAAACCCACAAGCAGCCCCCCACAGGCGGCCCTTACCCATAGGATGGGTATTGCCTTGCCCGAGATCTCTCTTACATACCGCAACAACCTAATAAAAAAAACTGAAGCGAAACTTGTAAATACAGCAAGGCCGAGGCATGCGACTACATCTATATCGGAAATCACGAACGGTGGACCTTCAAAAGGTATCTGATTCCCCTGTAGGATGCGGCTAACCTCTGTACCTATGGCAGAAGCCACCCCTACGGTAATTAGGTTTGTTGGGGTCCACTCCCCCATTATGGCCTCGAGACTAAAGGCGATCCCCGCGACCGGCGCATTAAAAATAGAGGCAATGGCAGCCGCAGCGCCCCCTCCCACCAATACAATACGTTGACGATCCCGAAGGCGAAAAAAACTTGTGATGTTAGAGGCAACACTTCCTCCGCTTATCACTACTGGCCCTTCAGGGCCTGCGGATCCGCCACTGGCAATGGTTAGGCAACAAGAAACCAGCCTCGAGTAACTCGATCGGAAACGGATAAGCCCCCCGCGACGGACGACACTATATATCACTTCAGGGACCCCATGGCCCCCAATATCTTTAGCCAGGTAAAGGAGAAAAATTATTGATAAGGCGGCACCGCATGCGGGGAGAAACAAGGAATACCATTGATGGCGGTAAGGATGCAAAAACTCCGCACCCCATTCGAGAGACCTATTGAGAGCAACCGATGCGAGCCCCCCTCCTACACCTACCACTGCTCCAATAATAACCAGTTGAAGTCTTTCGTTCAGATTGTGAACGGTAAATTTCATCTTAACCCTAAGGTAGGGTATTACCCTTAATACCCTTCGATGCCCGGTCTACAAGGTGTTTTCTAGCTCTTTTACTTTGTTCAGTAGCGCCTCAGCCGATGGATAACCTTTCAGGATTTCAACAAACCCCTTGTTCCGCAAACAAAAGCTCAGCCTTGAGAGAAGTTTGAGATGAATTTTAGTGGAGCCACAAAGCATTATGAATAAGACAAACACCGGCCTTCCATCAACTGAGTTAAAATTCACCCCCCTTTTCAGGAAGCAAGTGGCTACCATTGCCTTTATGGACAGTTTCTCCAGAGGCTGTCTAGGATGGGGTATAGCCACCCCCTCGCCAATCCCGGTAGATGAAAGCTCCTCACGTTGTAAAAGCTTTTCCAAAAGCAGTTCCCTGTCCACATCTGGGGGAAACCGAATAACGCTTACAGCCTGCGCTAGAACTTCTTCTGGTTTGTCTCCCTCAATATCGAAAAAAACGCCTCCACGTCTCATGGCATCATACAGCGTGATATCGTCTTCGTCGTTTAATTGCTCCACAAGTTTGTCTTCACGTAGGGTGATGTTATGGGTCCGGGCCCATTTTTTCAATTGTTTTTCATGGAACACATAGTGCCCATTTTCGAACTTGGCGGGTATCTTCCCCTGCCTAATCCATCTCATTATGGTGGCCTCTGGAAGGTCAAGCAGCTTGGCCACCTGCTTCAATTCAAGTTTCATCAACAAACCCTCTGCATATTAATCATATTCACGAAAATCTGGCACCTACTCGAACTTCGTCTCTTTCTTGAGGATAATCTATCAGTCTTTTTCTATAGCAAAATTTGGTAATATTATGCCCAGGCCACCATTAAATCAATATGAGAATGAAATTTTGTAACAATTTAGAAATTTGAAAAGCCCGCCTCTTTGATGGTGTGCTTTATGGATAACCAGCCCAGGAGACCCTAAAAGCGCTGCAAATACACGCTTCAAATCTTCTTTCATAACATGGAAGCTTCAGGAGCCCTTTAGCCTAAGATAATGTGCAAATTGCCTAACGCACAAGGGAGTAAACCGATCAAAAAATGTCATAAATTCTAGACCTGGGACTAAGGCTCTTACAACTGGTACGCCAAGTAGCTTCTTTGTAAGGTTTACGTATATCACGCTATACCCGTTTTTTATGAGGAGATCATGGAGCAGGGCGAGATCCCCCTTTGTATCCCCAGTGGAATAGTTTGGCAGATCTTCATATTCAAGAACAGGAATCCCTTCCATAGGTTCCATTGAGCCAAACCAATATGGATAAGGGTAAGGGATTTCTGTAATGGCTGAAACAATAGCCCTTTTACCGTCCAAGTTGGCAGCGGTTCCCTTTAGGATTACGCCGCCTGGGCCACAAATAAATGCCTTGTAACAAGGGATACCAAACTCTGAGGATAGATCGCAAAGATGGATATAAATTCCTCTCTTATCCCAACCTACAAGCAAGTCCGAAACCTTTGGATCCTCTGCATCCAGTCGAAAACATCTCGTCCTTGTGTAAGGGACAACCTTTTCAGAGTCCCTTTCGATGACTTCCAAGAGCGCACTAAGCTTCGCCTCATCAAGGTCTCTGCCCGCCCCTAGGCCGGTGGAAGACACACCACTTGTTAGACTTATCTCATCGAAATTTGAAAAAAGAAAAACAAGCTGCGCCGGGACATACACCTCTTGCTGCCCTTTGGAGCTTACTTCTTCCCCTTTTATCCAGGTAAGAGGATATCCGTCATACCTGACCTCGAGACTCAATTCATTGGGATCTATTGCATTCAATCCCCCAGAAACCATTTCATCATAACTAGCCTTCTTAAGGGGCCCAAGGGTTTCGTAGCCGTCAAGCCTGCCGCCCTTTACACTGGCAAATGCTGAACAGCGCTCCACCACCTCCATTAGACACGAAATCTTGGCCTGATACAAATTCAGGCCCCTCCCATAGCTGATCTGCATCCCCTCTAATTTATAAGAATTTCTTCCATCCTCAACTTCAGTGTTAAGTAGCCATGGTCTTTCCACAGCAAAAGGGCTCAGGGTAGCTTCCGTTCTGGTTTCCCATCCAGTCAAAATAGACAAACCTTCCAATTTTCGCGTAAGATCTTTTGCAAATGACTTAAGTGCATGCCTGTCGCTAGGTTTCTGTGTCCTACCCCTACCTACAGCGATATCGCTAATGTGCACACTTTTTCCAAAGGCCTGGGTCAGCCCTTCTCTGTCAATTGGTAAGGGGTATTCTTCTCTGCCATACTCTGGCATCTCCGTGTGGCGATAGAAATTAGAAGCAAAACATTTCAACCAATAGCGGTTCTGTTCTTGGTGCTCTGCCAGGTTCCACCTAACATCTATAACAGGGCTATGCTCAGCAAGTTTTCTAAGATTCAACCCTTGCAGCATGATGCCAGAGGCCTCGAACTTCCAATTCCTGAGGTATGCCTCGTAAATCAGGGCTCTCAAAGGTAACCCAGCCTCTCTATTTTGCTCCGCAAAATGATTGAATTCCTCTGGCTCCAAACTACCTAGCTTTTCAAGTGCGTAGTTGTGCATGAACAAATCAAACGGGTGATCCTCAAGATATTCGAGAGCCCTGCTGAGCTCCCATTGTCCCTTGGGTTCGCACTTAAACCAGCCAACTCCTGCTCCTGTCCCATGTTTTTCCAATTGGTATGTAACCCTAGACTCCTCCAAGCTATTTTCCTCCTCATAAGTCAATTCAAAACAATCGAACAAAAAAGTAAGCAAAGTCTTGAATAGGGCCATTGACAAGTCAGCCCGGCATATATTAGTCTCTCCAACACATATCTCAATATCTCACCAGATGATGAAACTTTTCAAGGTAAATACTTTTTTTCCAATAGTTCTGCTCTGCTCAATCCTCCTCAGCGGATGCTCTACACCCAAGAGATACGAAAAAGTTAGCCCCCCCTTCCTGGTCGAAAAAAGCCATATTTCCTTGGGCTATAGTGTCCAGGTAGGGGCCTTTTCAGGGTTGCAAAATGCGGCCCAACTTGCGCGATGCTTGCAAAAACAAGGCCTTTGGGCCTTTTATTTCAAAGACAGCTCTGGTTTGTACAAAGTCAGGTTTGGCAATTTTCCTTCTCGATCCCTCGCATTAAATAAGGCACAACATTTGCGAAGGCGGGGGATCATCGGAAATTTTTATATTATTAAGCCAAAATCCCTTGCCAGGGTTCTTTCGACTCAAAAGGGCAGAATACAACTACGCAATAGAATTGTTCAAACCGCTTATAGTTTTATTGGACTCCCATATCAATGGGGGGGAGAATCGACCGTAACGGGCTTTGACTGCAGTGGATTCACCATGGCTGTGTACCGATTAAATGGTCTCAATTTGCCCAGATCATCATATCAACAATGGAGGTACGGAATACCCGTTTCTAAGGGCCATCTTAGGGCAGGAGACCTTGTTTTCTTTGCCACTTCAGGACACGGTAAGGTTTCCCATGTCGGAATCTACATAGGAAAAAATCGTTTCATACACGCACCGAGCAGTGGTAAACGGGTAAAGGTCGACTCTCTAACAGCCTCTTATTTCAGGAAGCACTTTCTTGGGGCGAGGAAGTATATTTGAGTTAGTTCCCATCCATAAACTTTATACCCCTCTCCCCCTCGAGGGGGAGAGGCTGGGTGATCATTTTAAACGCAACTTCGCCGGAGAATCCGAAAACTTATAGGAGAGTCATCATGCAAATTGATATGCATTTTTACGCAGTTTATGCCCTTTGCCGCGCAGCGGGATTGAAGCCCGAGGTTTCACGCTCGATCGCTCACGCCTCCCAGTTTGTCGATGACGCCATTGACGCAGAGCCAGTCGTCCTTCCCGACGGCAGGGGTCTTCTCCCCACCATGACCAGCCATAGACCCATTGATTATCAAAATACATTGCCAGGGGATCAATGGAGCGTCTGGATTCCCTTTCACTTTCTACCGGGTGGAGTCCTGGATGCTTCAGAATCTGGCAACCCCAAGAAAATATTTATAGAGAGACTGGTATGCAGTGAAGACAGCCCCGTAGCCAGAAAGATGCTCAAGCATGCCCTGTCGAAGAAAAATCGGAACCTTTGGCCTCATCTCATAGGCATTGTTTCCCATGTCTATGCAGATACCTTTTCACACAGCGGATTCCTTGGAATTGCCAATGACTGGAACAAGGTGAAATCCGGGTCAATCAAGATCACGGGTGCCCATAATAGCACGCTGGAACATTACATCTGGGCCAAGTTTGAAGAATTCAAGACCAGGTTTGTTAGTGACTTTGCTGAAATGGTCCCTGTTGGCCACGCTGCGGTCGCCACCTTTCCTGACAGGCCATATCTTACATGGGAATTCGAGTATGAGCGGCAGGGAAACGGTCCAGCTAAGGTAAGAAGAGACAACCCAACAACGTACTTGCGGGCCTGCAGGAAACTCTATGAATTCTTTTCCCGCTTCTGCCAGGTTGACAAGGATGCTCAAGACCCATCTGGCCCAAGGCCATGGGAGAACATCAAGGGGCCACTCGATTCCCTGATACGATACAAGGCCCCAAAGGAAGAGCGTGTCAAAAAGTGGAAGGAGTCAATTGCCAAAGGGAGATTTTGCAGACCCACGGCCATTGACAAGGCAATTAACTATGATGAAGGCCTGTGGCGGCCAAGACGGGTTGAGTACGAACGAAGGCAAGAAGTTCCGATCGAACAGACCGATGCCTATCGTTTCATTCAGGCAGCCCATGAACACAGAAGGTATGTGCTGCTGGAGCTATTGCCAGCGGCGGGGATACTAGTGTAATAAAGCCGGTAACTAGGCCACGACATCATCCAGGGCCTAGCACCTACAAGAGAAGGGAGGCAGCTAGGCCTGAATATCGAATGTCGAACCGCAGAACTCCGAAGTTTTCACTTCGACATCCGAAATTCATGATTCGATATTCTGCGGTTTTATAAGAGGAGTTGATCCAAGGGATATTGGATTATCGAAGGACCCAGACGTAGCCTACGTCCAGTGCCTCGACCCATGCGACTACACAGGAGGTGGCACGGTGGTATTTGAAATAAGGAAAAAGGTTGGCCTTTCTTCAGTTTTGCTAGCGTGAACTCCTGCTTCATTTATACCTTGAACATCTTTACACTACCATGATAGAAATTCACCGTAAAGGAAGTCAGAAAACTGCAGGAAGGCACCCATGGTTATAGAACAAGCAAAACAGGTCCTTAAAATAGAGGCCCACGGAATCCTGGGACTTGTGGACAAAATCGGCCCTGAATTCAAAAGGGCGGTTGAACTGATATTGAAGTCCAAGGGCAGGGTTATCCTCACCGGTATGGGGAAATCAGGCCTGGTGGCCCGGAAGATAACAGCTACGTTGAACAGTACCGGTACTCCTTCCCTTTTCCTGCATCCGGCTGAGGCCATACATGGTGACCTTGGCATGGTTACACCCGATGACATAGTCCTTGCCATATCCAACAGTGGCAAGACGGCGGAAATAAATGCCATCCTTCCTCTACTGAAAAAAATGGGAGCAAAGATCATATCTTTTACCGGCGACCCAGACTCCCCTATGGCCCTTGCCAGTGATATTGTCATAGATGTAGGGGTCGAGCGAGAAGCTTGTCCTCTTGGGCTCGCACCAACTGCAAGTACCACAGCAGCGCTGGCGATGGGAGATGCCTTGGCTGTGGCCCTCATAAACAAGCGCAGATTCGGCAAGGAGGACTTCAGAAAGTTCCATCCGGGGGGTTCGTTGGGCGAAAGGCTGGCTGTTAAGGTGAAGGAAATAATGCTTACGGATAACAATGTGCCCATGGTTGAGTCGGGGACTTTAGTGGCCCAGGCTATTGAAGAAATAAATAGGAAAAAGATAGGTGCCACCTTGGTGGTTGATTCCAAGAAGACACTAAAAGGCATTGTCACGGATGGAGACCTCAGGCGGGCCCTTTTGAAACACAAGCAAATTCATGACCTCACGGTGGACAGTATCATGTCTGCCTCGCCCAGGACTATTGAAGAAAACCAGAGGGCCGCAGAGGCCCTTGCAATAATGGAACTACATGGTATCACCCATCTTGTGGTGGTAGACAGAAATAACAGGGTAAAAGGCATCGCACACCTTCATGACCTTCTGGGAAGGGAGGAGTTCAGGCTCAATGGAATATCAGGATCCGCCCCGAGGATTAATTCTTGATCTAATTACCCCCATTGAGAACGGGGATGCAATTGATATCGGTGGGCTTCAAAGACTACTGGAAAAGGTGGCTGAGCACGTCCATGGCATCTTGATCGCAGGCCCATGGGCAGGACAGGGAAACATCCTCAGCCTGAAGGTACGAAAACAGCTCCTGGAAAGGACGATGGCCATTACTCCCCGGGCCCTTCCCTTGTTTGTCTGGATCACGGGAAAAGATGAGGCAGATACAAGGCGCAACATGATTGCCCTTCAAAAGGTCACAGAAAGCAGGCGGTACGATGCCCCTATTTACTGGGTAGATACACCTTTGCTCTACCATAGCAACAGGGGGCTGCCGACCCTTTATGAAGAATTATTCCGCCTCGCAGACCGTCCCTTCATTCTGGTGAATGATCCTGTTTCTGTTTCTCAAGTCAGAAGTTCCATAAAACGAAAGAATATCCGCACGTCAATACTAAAAGAAATGGCGATAATGGATTTTATCTCCGGTCTGATCTTCCTAGGCTCAATGGACCGTGCTTACAATTACCAAAAGGCCGTAAGAAAACATTCCAATTTCAGGATATACGACGGGGACGAGGCCCGCTTCCTGGAATTTCCCAGCCTGAGCGGAGTAATATCAGCAGGTGCCAATTTGGCACCCGACAAGTGGAGAACTATTACCGAATCCTCTTTGCACCTCAATGAGACCACCGGGGATTACCCGGACTCCATGAAGCAATTGTGGGAAACAGGCCAATTCTTGCATCAATTGCGTGATCTCTATTCCTCTAACACTCCCGAGCTAATAAAGTGGGTACTTGCGGAGATGGGAATCTTGGAGCATACACCTACCCTGGAGGAGAATAACGAGGACCTCACCACTACCAAGGAGAACCTCATCAAGATCCTTTCCTAGTAAAACCTTCAGGATCAAGATTCAGTTGCACTGATTGGGCTAGCTTTTGTATTTGACTTAGTCCTGGACTTAGTTTAATTTGAGGATATGGGTTTCCGCTTCCAACTAACAGTGTGGCGTGCAATGCCTGCCTGCTGTCAGGCTGTCACGCAGGAAAGCGGCAATCCATCAATCTCTGACCGCCAAACGGCAGAGTGACGGAAAGGATGATTGCCATGTTGACGGTTAACACCCACGAAGGCAAGACCCATTTATCCCGCCTACTCACCCGCGTCAGGCAGGGCGAAAAAGTCATTATAGCAAAGTCCGGTAAGCCAATTGCCAAGCTCGTCCCATACAAGAAAGACGTGGTCAACCGAAAGCCGGGTACTGACAAAGGCAAGGCCTGGATTGCAGATGATTTCGATGCCCCCTTGCCCAAGGAACTCCAATCATTTTTCCAATAGGTAGACCATGACATGTCCCTCTGGATATTTAATTGATACCCAGTCATGGTTGTGGTGGCACATTGAGCCAGAACGTCTCTGACCCCAGGCAATCAAGCTCATCTTGCCCGATTATCACAAGGATCCATTTGACAGGCTCTTGATTACTCAAGCCATGGCAGAGGATCTCGCCGGAATAACATCTGATCGACAATTCAGGCATTACGATGTAAAGCTCATTGAGGTATAATAATACAAAGTATTGAAGGGCCTAATAACAATGAAAATAATGAAAATCTTCAAAAGAGCAGCAATGGGTTTTGGTATCTTAATTATGGTACTGATTGTCGCTAGATACGTTTACATGAAGGAGATAGGAAATTTCCACGAGGTAAGTAAGGGCATGGTCTACCGCTCTGCACAGCTCGATAGAGATCAGTTATTAGAATATATGAACAAATACGGGATAAAATCTATCCTTAACCTAAGGGGGAAAAAGGAGGACAAACAGTGGTATAAGGACGAAATGGAGGTAGCCGGGACCAAAGGGGTCGTAATTGTCAGCTTCCGCCTTTCACCCGAAAAGATTATACCTCCCTCAGTCATTGCAGAGATAATTGATTTAATGAAAAAGGCTCCAAAACCCATTTTGGTCCACTGTAAGGCAGGGGCGGACAGAAGCGGTCTAGTTGCAGCAGTCTGGAAACTGGCTGTGGAGAAACTTCCTCCTAAGGAGGCCCACAAACAGCTTTCTCTGTATTACGGCCACGTTCCCTATTTATGGAGTAAGACAAAGGCAATGGATGAGTCTTTCTGGAATTATGTTAGTTACCTGAGGTCTCAGAAACAGAGCGAAAAGGATGCGCAACTTCGCCATAGAATCTATTGCCTGACTACTGCGACTCAAATGGCGTGTTCACTGCCTCTTCTCTAAATACAAAGAGTATCCTGTAAATTGAATCTTTGGAAACTGCTCCTTGAGTTCCAGCCGTTCCAAATCCACTTTGCGAATCCTATGAAGTCTCTTATTACGAACCGCCACAGCCACCAGCGCGGGCTCATCCAGCACCTTGGACAGTTGATGGTGGGACACATTGCGTATAATCATGTTAGCATAGAAACTGATGGTCCCTCGCGCGGTGTCTACCGCAACCGGGCTGTAGCCTGACTTGTTCGCCTCTACCATTGCAAGAGCCAGTTTACGGGTTGAAAGATAATCATTTAATTGTGATGCACCCCAGCCCATACAGATCACCGAAATCAGGCATCCACCTAGTAAGGACCACCATCCCATGGTCTTGGCGCTACCCCTAAATGCGAGGAAAATCATCCCCACGCCTATCAGCAGTGGAATAAAGGGAACAACCGCGAGATGAAGCCTTTCTTGAGGCAGGCGACTGAAAAGGGCATAATAGGCGGCCAAGGCATATATAATGAAAAAAACTCCGCTTATAATTCCTTCGCGTTTACAAGATGCTCCCCGGTCCTTTTCCCATGGTGCTGGAACGCCAGATGCAATAAGCAATGCTGCTGCTGGAAAAATCGGTATCAAGTAGATGAAAAGCTTCCCGCTTATTATCGATATCAATAAGAATCCGGGCAAAAACCAGCATAAGGCAATCGTCTTGACTTCCTTGGATGCACCCTTAAAGCCCTTATACAGAAATGGCAGCCACGGCATAAGCAGCGGCAGCATGACCAATGCATAAAAATAGAAAGGTTCCGCATGGCTCCAGGACTTTACGGAACGACCCAGTAATTGCCTCAAAAATACGTCTTCAAGATAGGCCCTGTGGCCAAAGAAATAAAGGTAGCCAGCCCATGCACATACAACCACCAGTGCCATGCTGAGGCCCTGCAATATCTTCAATCTTTTAAGACCTTGCCATTTGTCACGGGCAAGAGCATATGCTATTGCCCCCAAAAGCGGGAATGCAATTCCAAGGGGGCCCTTTACCCCCATGGCCAAGATGGCGAATACATGTCCCCAGAGGCTCTTGCTGGGCTTGCCTTCATCCACTGCCCTGAGAAAAAAGTAGAGCGAAAGGATCACAAACAAGGCCATCAACATGTCCATCCTGATTATGTTTCCCCCAACTATAAAAAGCATGGTAGTCATTAGAATAAGCTCAGCCCAAATTGCACGGCTTGCCCCTATCAGCCTCTTGCAAAAAACAAAAAATGCTGCTCCAAGGGCCAGCATGGTAAAGAAGGTTACGAGCCGGAATGAAAACGCATTCATACCTGTGAGCCTCGATTGCCCCACAAGAAGCCAGAAATAAAGAGGGGGCTTGTCCGGATAAAACTCCCCATCCAGCATGGGCACAAGATAGTTGCCATTGCGCACCATCTCCCTGACCACTTCCCCGTACCTTGCCTCGTCCTGGACCCACAAGTACCTGGGGAAAAAAAGATTTATTCCGTAAATAAGGCAAACTATACCCAGGACAATAGTCCATTGAAGCAGAGGCCTTTTACTGAAATGTTGGTCCTTCGAAATCACTGGATCATCCCAATCAGGCAAAAGGATTCCATTCCTGAAAGTCTTCTATGTTGCAGTTATCTCAAACTCCGGCGGTTCGATCATGTGCTTTTTTACGGCACATAGATCCATGGACCTGATAATTGCCTTCTTATACTTGGGATCGAAGCCATCGGGCAGCTTCAGGTTAATTGAAAATTTGCTGTAACGTTTTCTCTCATCGTCCCATTCACATTCCATCGTCAGATCCATCCCTTCGGTATTTATCTCACGGGACTGGCAGAAACTTACAGCATAAATGCCTGCGCATGTGGCAATCGATGCCAGGAATAATTGGAAAGGCTCAGGAGCTGACCCCTCGCCTCCTGACCATACGGGTTGATCGGTTTTAATGGTGAACTTGCCTATCTTCGCATCAACTCTCTTTCCACCAGGAAATGTCACTTCCAGCAACGTCTTGCTCATATCAACTTCTCCTATTTTCCAATTTCTCCCCTGAATCGCAATTTTTGAGTTCGCTCTGGTCCGAGGAAATATAGTCCATCTACCAGGATCATACAATCCCTAATTGGCCTCTCTGCTGTTAAGCATGGATTGAGTCCTTTGCAAACATCGCTCCTTTATGATAAGGCTTCTCACAAGGAGGACGTGTAAATGCAAGACAAAGATTACATAGTCATTGTTCAGTGTGATATTGTAATGGAGCGATGCTCTGGATATTTCTGCGAGAAGGCCTTTAATGAAAGGGCAGGCTTATTTTCTTCGTATCATTCCAACAAGAGTTACCGCACCCTGTATCTTACCTGCGGTGGCTGTTGTGGAAGGGCGATTCATAGAAAATTGTTGGATCTGATAAGGACCATAAAAAAAGAAGAGAACGTAGATAAGAAGCAGATCATAGTTCACCTTTCCTCATGCATCACAAAAGACAACTTTCACGGACCTGTTTGCCCTCATTTGGACTACCTAAAGACCATGATAGTTGACAAATTGGGTCTGGATATAGTGGAGGGGACATATACCAGTAAGACCTCAGAGGCACGGAGAAAAGCGGGGATTTACAAATCCTGAGCACCGGCCTGACATACTTTTTTCCCTTACTTTCCAACACAAACCACGGCAATGCCAGAACCTCGCCCGGAAGAGCCTTTATTTGCTCGCCGGCGTATATTATCCCTTTAAGAAGGACTCGCCGGGCTTCTGAGATGATTTCAGCAAATTGGAGCAGCGGCCTGACATCTTTCGCGCTCAATTCTTCCGTATATTTGACCTCAAAAGCAATAACTCCCCCTTCCACTTCCACGACAAAGTCAACTTCCAACTCTTTTCCGCCGAGTGTCCTGAAATAGTAAAGCTGACCGTCAAGGTAAGAGGTTAAGGCATACAAAATCGTCCAGGGAGAACATAGGCCAATTCCGAAATGGCTGTTCTGAGCAGAGCAGTGTAGTTTTCCCCGTCTGCCTGGCCCCCGTCAATACGACAACAGGGGAGAATTCAAGGGCATTTCTTTCTCCATAACCCCAGGGCTTTAATTGCGGCCAGGAATGCCAGCATAATACAAAAAAATACAACGGAGGTGAAAAGAACACTCCAGTGCCACCATATGGGGCCATTTATAAGTATGGTGCCTCCCCATCAAAGCCTTCCAAAGCTCCGGCGGCATCCGACCTTCCAAAATACGAGAGACTCTTTCGTGATCCATCCGTTCATAAGTTATCACTTAACGGGAAAGATGTGTTGTGCTATAGAGGTGGCGTGATAAGAAGGCTCCAAATTTAACAATAGGAGGGAGCAGTATGAAAAGGTGGTTCATAATCGGTCTGTGCATTATCGTTGGCATAGCAGTTATACTGGCCGGGGGCGGATATCTATGGTTCCAATTCACCCTCAGGCACCGGCTTCCACAGACAAAGGGCACCATAAAACTGGCCGGACTTAATGACAGCGTGACAATCATTCGAGACAAATATGGTGTACCCCATATCTACGCAAAGAACGAGGATGATCTGTTTTTTGCCTTTGGGTATGCCGTCGCGCAAGATCGGCTCTGGCAAATCGACTTTATGCGCCGGCTGGGCCAAGGTCGACTTTCTGAGATTTTCGGAAAAGATTTTGTGGACACTGACGTTTACTTCAGGCTTCTTACGTCCACTGGAATCAAGGGGGGCACCCCGCCGCATCTAAAACAAGGGTTTAAGGCATTTTCGCAAGGTATATCCACCTACATAAGGACGCATGAGGATAATCTCCCCATTGAATTTACCATACTGGGATACAAACCCGATGCGTGGGGAAAAAACGACTACCTCGATGTATTGAAGGTTGTGAACTGGGGCCTTAGCTGCGGGTTTGGCACGGACCTCACGGCGTCAAAGATACTCAAGAAGGTCGGAGAAACATTATACCAGGAAGCGTTTCCCAGGTGGCCTGACTCCGCCCCATCCATAATTCCTCCGCGACAGGTACAGATCGCCGCTTACCCAGAGCTTCCAGCAAAGGTGGTTGATCAACTTAGGGGACTGGTAGGGCTACCCATAGGGGGGGCCAGCAACAATTGGGTAATTTCGGGCGAGAAATCTACCGACGGTGCCCCGTTATTGGCAAACGATACCCACCTGGCCCTCACCAACCCGGGTTTCTGGTGGGAGGTGGATCTCAATTGCCCAACAATTCACGCGTCGGGATTTGCAGTTCCCGGAGTGCCAGGAATACCCGTGGGCCATAATGAACACGTGGCATGGGGGGTTACCAACGTCATGGTGGATGACGTGGATTTTTATATAGAAAAGCTCAATCCCAAAAATCCACAACAATACTGGTTTAAAGATCATTGGGAAGACATGAAAGTGGTGAAAGAGACGATTAAGGTGAAGGATGGAGACTCTGTGGAAAAGCAGATACTGCTTACCCGACATGGCCCCATTTTGCCCAAGTCTATTGACGTGGAAAAAGGGCAGGCCATTTCACAGAGGTGGGCCTTTCCAGAGTGCCGACAACCGGGCCGCGCAGGATATGCCCTGCTCAAGGCCCGAACGGCCCAGGATGTAATGGAGGCGTTGAGATATTGGGAACTCCCAAGCCAAAACTTCGTATTCGCCGATCAACAGGGAAACATCGGCTACTGGTGCTGCGCAACCGTCCCGGTGCGGCCATGGGGAGACGGCTTTCTCCCAGTGCCCGGGTGGACAGGCCAAAACGAATGGCAAGGATATGTCCCCTTTGAGAAGAGACCCCATGTGTTGAACCCAGAGCAGGGTTTCATTGCCTCTGCCAACAACAAGGTCACAGCAAATGGGGAGCCTTACTATATAAGCAACTATTGGGAACCCATTGATCGCATCTCTCGTATTACGCAACTGATAAAGCAAAAGGACAAACTCTCGGTGGATGACATGAAGGCCATTCACAATGATACTTACTGCCTACTTGCCTCGGAGCTAACACCGAAGCTTCTGGACGTGTTGCAGTCAAATGCCAAGCAAGAAGGCTTTAAGGAAGCCGCTGAGGTTCTTTCAAAGTGGGATTTTGTGATGGGAGAAGACAGTGCCGCCGCCTCCATCTTTGAAACAACCTTCCGTAGGCTTATGGATAATATATTCAAAGATGAGCTGGGTGAAAAACTCTATAAGGAATACCTGCAGACCATAGTCTTTCCCCCGAGGGCCATCAGGCTCCTTATAAGGAAAGGGGCATCTAAGTGGTTTGATGACGTAAACACGCCAGTCAAGGAGGACATGAAAGATATCATCAAGAAAAGCCTTGAAGAGGCACTGGTCCAACTAAAGGAGAAAATGGGTGACGAGATGGACCAATGGAAATGGGGCAAGATCCATACCCTTACCTTTGAGCACATTCTGGGCAAGAAGAAACCCCTCAATCTGCTGTTTAATATCGGTCCATTTGCCGTTCCAGGCAATCACCTCACGGTAAATAAGAAACAGTACCCATACACCAAACCTTTTCTTGTTGACCATGGTGTATCCCAGAGGATGATCGTCCCATTGTCTGAGCCCACTAAGGCACTGCACGTACTCCCTGTGGGAGAGTCAGGAATGCTAAAAAACCCCCACTATAAGGACCAAATACCTCTATACCTGGGAGGAAAATACCATGGGGCCTGGGCCAAGGAACAACTAGCACAAGAAAACAGGGAAGCCACCTTGATACTTGAGCCGAAAACAGATTAGGGGCAAAGAATTTCTGCAACAGCGAGGATAGGGATATGGCTTTAACATTAATGGAAGGAAATGAGGCCATTGCCTGGGGTGCAATGAAGGCAGGGTGCAGGTTTTACGCCGGCTATCCCATCACCCCAGCGACCACCATATTTAATACCATGATGAAGCTGCTCCCCCCCTTGGGGGGGTATTGCGTCCAAGGTGAGGATGAAATCGCATCCATCGGAATGTGTCTTGGGGCATCTATGGCGGGCCTTAAGGTAATGACCGCCACCTCTGGCCCCGGCATCAGTCTGTATAGCGAGCATATCTCATTTGCTATCGGGAGCGAAATACCTATTGTGATCGTTAATGTCCAAAGGCTCGGGCCATCCACAGGTTCGGCCACCAGGGGGGCAGATGGCGACATCCAGTTCATGCGCTGGGGTAACAGCGGCGGTCAACCGGTAATAGTGCTGTCACCAGTGGATGTCAAAGACTGCTTTGAACTTACGGTACACGCCTTTAACCTTGCAGAGCAGTACAGGTGCCCGGTGTTCATTGCATCCAATAAGGAAGTTGGCATGACAAGAGAATCTCTGGATATGGAGGAATTACATATTCCAGAGATAGTGAACCGAAAAGCCCCCCCTCCGCACAAGTCATTCCGCCCCTTTGCTGTGGAAAAGAGGCAAACAGTGCCATATTTTCTACCCATAGGAGGAAAGACCCTGGTTAGGCAGACATCATCAACCCATGGTCCTGACGGCTATATTACCACAGACCCTGAGCAAATATCCCGCAACCAGGAAAGACTATATTCTAAGGTGACAAAGGCCGTGGATTCCTTCACCTTCTATAATTATCATCCCGAACCAGGTTCCAATACCCTTCTCATAACTTACGGAGTAACAGCCAGAGCAGCCCAAGATGTGTGTCTAAGACTCAAAGCAAGTGATAGGCCCATCTCCTTGCTTGTTCTCAAGACTCTTTGGCCTGTCCCGGAAAGACTTATCGAGGAAAAGGCCCGGGATTTTGACCGAATAGTGGTAATAGAGATAAACAAGGGCCAGTATGTTAGGGAGATTAGACGCGTGCTACGTGAAAAAAATGTGCAATTCTTCGGCGAAATGAACGGACAGTTGATATCTCCGAATCAGATAGAAGAGGTAGTGCGAAATGGCTAGTCTTCTCAACAAGAACAGACCTCCTGTATTTTGCCCTGGCTGCAGCCATGAGAGAGTACTGAAGGCCTTGGATCAAGCCTTTCAAAATATGGGATTACATGGTCATGAAATTGTGATGGTCAGTGATATAGGATGCTCAGGGCTCTTTGACACCTTCTTTAACACGCATGCTTTCCACGGCCTCCATGGAAGGGCCCTAACCTATGCCACTGGTATCAAGCTAGCCCATCCTGATCTAAATGTAATTGTTACGATGGGCGATGGCGGCATGGGAATAGGTGGTGCGCATTTCCTGAGTGCGTGCAGGCGAAATCTTGATTTGACTCTGATAGTACTCAACAATTTTAACTTTGGAATGACAGGGGGGCAGTTCTCTGCAACTACTCCCCCTGGGGCACAAGTTGCCTCCGGGTTCCTGAATGCACTGGAGATGCCTCTAGATATCTGTGAGGTTGCTGTGTCCGCAGGGGCAAGTTATGTCACAAGATGTTCCGCCTATGACAAAGGCCTTACCAGGGAACTACAAAGGGCCATAGAGCATAAAGGATTCTCAGTTGTGGACACGCTGGGAATATGCGTGGGACGTTACACCAAGAGAAACAGGTTAACCCCCAAGACAATTGAGGAAGAGCTTGCTGATCTGCCGCCCATAAGTGGCCCTGTAAAGAAAAACCAAAGAAGAGAATACGGCACCTTTTACCGCGAAATGGCTTCAAGGCAAAAGCCAGCTTCCACTCCTATGGGAATAGACACCAATTTTGAATTTGAGGGTAAGGCGCGAGAAGAGGTAGTGATCCTGGGAGATGCTGGACAGCGTGTGATAACAGCAGGGGAAATTCTCTGCATTGCAGGGGTGCTTAGCGGGCGCAGGGTTACCCAGAAAAATGAGTACAACATTACCGTGTTGAGAGGCCCCTCAATCAGTGAGATAATTCTTTCAGTGGAGCCTGTGGGCTACACGGGCATTCACAGACCGTCAGTGGTCATAGCCATAGGGCAAGAGGGAGTGCTACGCCGCGCATCAATGTTCGATAACCTTGACGATGATGCCCTCGTGCTTTGCTCCAATGATGTCACCTTGCCCAAGAGCCGTGCTCAGATCCTCACCGTGGATTTCAAGGCCCAGGGGATAAAATTATCGGATCGGGCACTGGCTTCTTTGGCAATGCTCGGAAAGCTGAACAGGACCCTAAACCTTGATATCCTTCGTGGCGCACTTGAAGAGCGCTTCAGGGGGGCCATTCTCCAAAATGCTATGGCCATAACAGAGCGGGCAGAGCCTCCCCAAAGCTAGGGAATGATTTCTGCCTTTAGGACCTCTGCCCTTTGATTCCTTCGCCTTACGTACAAACCCTCTACGCTATAGACCAGAAGGCCCACCCAAATGAAACAAAAGCCGGTGAACCGCACTATGGAAAAGGGCTCACCATACAGCCATACGCCTATTGAAAACTGAAGCGTAGGGGCAAAATATTGAAGGATCCCTATCATTGACAGAGGGATTCTCCTTGCAGCAGCTGCGAACATGAGAAGGGGCGTGGCGGTGACCGCTCCACCCATGGCAAGGAAAAAACTCAATAGACCATTGTGGCCGAAGGTGCCTACTCCTTTTGACTCCAGCAATAAAATGTATGCCAAAGCAGGGACCATCAAAATGATCATTTCCAATGTTTGGCCTTCAATGGCCTCCAGCGACGCACCCTTCTTGATCAACCCATACGTACCAAAGGAAAAGGCCAGCACCAGGCCTATCCACGGAAGCGACCCGTAACGAATGGTGAGGTAAAGGACCCCTACCGTGGCAAGCCCAATAGCCACCCATTGCCCAACTCTCAGTCGTTCCCTAAAAAACACCACCCCCAACAGGACACTTACCAGTGGGTTAATGAAATATCCCAGGCTCGCGTCAACCACGTATCCGGCGTTGACTGCCCAAACAAAGGTGGTCCAGTTGACTGCAAGAAGCATGGCCGCGATCCCGTAGGTCAGCACCACCTTTCTTGAGTGCAGGGCGCTCCACAAATCTCTGCCTCGCTTGGACAAGAAGACAATCCCAAGGATAAAAACCAGGGACCATACCACCCTATGGGCTATAATTTCCAGGGACGGCACAGCCGCAAGCTGCTTCCAGTAAATGGGAAACAGCCCCCACAAGACATAGGCCCCAATGGCAAGTAGTATGCCCTTTTTCAATGGATCTTCCCTCTTTCCAAAATGAACTTTTCCGCAGCAAACAGTGGTGTTTTAATCTGAAAACATCTTAACCACCCCAAGGGGAGCGGAATTAATCCGCGTCTGGCCGATCGAGCCTTAAGACGATAATTCTCTTAGAAAAAAATGGCAAGGCCAATAGTACACGGGTACAGGTGTGGCACAGCACTCTTGTCCTTTCGATTGAAATACGGCCGGCGAATGATTATCATCATGATAACCGTAAACTTGCAAAACTGGAGCTAATGCTATGAAGCGAATACAAACCAGATACATCAGATTTATCTTATTGATTTTATTTCTTATTGGTGGATGTGTGACCTATAAAACAGCCGGTGTCTACACCGCCCCCGGTCCTAACGGCGCGAAGGTGACTTTACGGGGGATCCAAGAGCATTGGAATGATTACAACATATCCTATGCTGGGGTAGCCAAAGATACCGTTGCCGCGTTACTTTTTGACCCAAAGGATGACGGATTGACAATTATAGGGGAGTGGTGGACCCCTGTGCATGACCGCAAGACTCTCGATGATATGGTAGAATTTATAAAGAATTACACCAATTTTACCCCTACACTTTATGCGATAGTGGAAAATGGCAGGGTATTTGGCTTTGTACTATCTCCCACTTACGAAATTCGTGCAAGACTCATTAATGACAAGACCCTGTACCTGTATGAAATCGAATCCCCTTTATACCGAAACGATGGCCGTGAGTTGCCTGTCTCCATTTCTGACTAGCAATTCCAATGACGTGGTTAGCCAACAAGCTGGAGGTTTGCAAGAAAAAGGTTGACATAAAAGGGCCCCTGTGGCCTGATGTAACATTGTGGAGGATTCGACATCGGCCAAGGGTGAAATCTGGATGCCGGATCAAGCCCTCCATGACGGCTTTGGGACTTTCTCTCATATACATAGAACATAAAGAGCAAAAGAAAACAGTATGAAAAAATATAAGGGCCTACTGGCCCTTCTCATTCTCTTTTTTGGTTTTACGACAGCTTATGCACACAGCCCCTTGTTTAAGGTGACAAGAGTCCTGCAGGGGGATTTAATAGAGCTTTCGGGCCAGGAAGGCAAATTCACGCTTCGCTTAGCTGGTATTGACTCTCCAGAGCTCTGGCAACCAGAACCCGCGAAATCTCAACCCTTTGCTAGACAGGCTCGGGACTATCTGGCAAGCCTAATTCAGGGAAAGATGGTCAAAATAAGATCATACGGTGGTCAGGCAGGGTGTTTTCTCCTGGGCGAAGTTCTTTTGGGTAAAAAGAACATAAATTTGGAGATGGTAAAGGCGGGCCTTGCAGAAGTGTTTCGCGCAAAAATTCCACAGAATCTGAATCTCGCCTTATACAAGAAAAGCGAAGCCGAAGCCAAGGCAGCGAAAAAAGGAATGTGGATCCAAGGCGATAAATACGTCAGCCCGATGCTCTGGTGTAAACGGCAGAAAGCCAAGTCGCTTTGCTCATTCATACTTTACGGTATCCTCCAACAGGGGAGCACCAAGAAGTAATTTTCCACCTCAAAAAGTATACCCCTACTAAACATCAATTACCCGTTGAATCCCTGTCAAATCGGCATCAGCTCAGATTTGGGTATTGCTTTTTGTTGGTTGTGTCTTAAATTTTTGTTTTAGGGAGGTGGTGGAAAATGGCAACCATTTATAATAACGACATTGAAAAGTTGATTCCGAGGTCCACAAAAGATAATGAAGGCCTTGAACTGATAACTTGTAAACGACAACCGGGCAACCTTCGTATAACCAAATATGCGTGTGCCCTGCGATACGAGAAGTCGCTGCGCATGGAGGATGAAATCCCGGACGACGAATTTGGAATGATAATAAAGCACGGGCTGGAAAGATGCAGAGACTGCCCCAGGGGTAAACGTTACGCCGAGGTTCTGCTCCAAAAGGGGGCTCGCCAGCCCCAAGCTGCCCGAAAAAGGCGTGGCCGCCCTCCAAAGGCTTCACAAATTGCAGCCCAACAAAAAGCCCTTCGATCCAGGAAGAAGCAGGTGAGAAAAAACGATGTTGTCAATGGTCGTCAACTGTAGCAAGGAGGTGTCATTAATGAACTCTAAAGCGAAACTCTCGATTGTGATCTTGTTGTTCGTTTCCCTAGTTTTCTCGTCGTTTATTTATTGCGACTCACGTGCCATAGCAAAACAGCAGGTTATAGATTTGAGCACAGCCATTTCCAAGGTTGCCAAGGGAAACATTCCGGCCGTAGTCCACATTGACGTCATCCAGCGAAAAGAGGTGGTCAATCCCTTCTATCCTTTTGAAAATGATCCCTTTTTTCGCTATTTTTTCGGTGGCCCTCAAATGCCCCGCAAGTTTAAACAAGAACTCAGGGGACTTGGCACGGGCATGATAATGGATAAAAATGGTTACATCCTCACCAATAACCACGTGGTGGCCGGGGCTAACGAGATAAAGGTTCTTCTTGCCAGTGGCGAACGCTACCCCGCCAAATTAATTGGTACTGACCCCAAAACTGACCTTGCTGTCATCAAGATTTCTGCCGATAAACCCCTCCCCCATGTCACCTTTGGTGACTCAGACAAGGTGGAAGTGGGTCAATGGGTAGTGGCGATTGGTCACCCCAGGGGCCTTGATCAAACGGTCACACAAGGCATAATCAGTGCAAAGCACAGGCGAGGCATCATGGATCCGAGCAGCTACCAAGATTACCTTCAGACCGACGCTGCCATTAATCCAGGTAACAGCGGTGGCCCCTTGCTGAACCTTCAGGGCGAGGTGATAGGCGTCAACGCTGCCATCGTAACCCAATCTGGAGGGTTCGAAGGCATTGGGTTCGCCATCCCGAGCAATATGGCGCTCCACATAGCCCATGAACTCATAGCTCATGGCAAGGTACGTAGGGGATGGTTGGGTGTCAGTGTCCAGGACCTAACACCTGAGCTAGCAGAAGCCTTTCACGTAAAAGAAAACAAAGGCGCTGTTGTCGCCGACGTAGAGAAAGACGGCCCGGCGGAGAAGGCAGGTATCAAGCGCGGGGATATCGTAATCTCTTACAATGGCAGGCCCGTGGCAGATGCAAGCAGTCTCAGGAACATGGTTGCCCTCACGCCTGTAGGAAAAAAGGTTGAACTAGATATTCTCAGGAAAGGAAAGAGGAAAACCATAACCGTAAAGGTGGGCAGCCTTGAAGAGGCTCTCAAGATGAGACTGTCATCACTAAAAGAAAGATTGGGCGTTGAGGTGAGGCCGGTAACTCGAAAGGACATGGAACGATACGGGCTTCAAAGCAGACAAGGGGTTGTGATCATATGGGTTGATCCCAAAGGCCCCTTGGGAAAGGCTGGTTTTGAAGTGGACGACATGATTTTGGAAATCAACGGCGAGGCCATTCGTGAGGTGGATGATCTCGCTAACATAGTTGATTCCCTTCCCCACGGGAAACTGGCCACCATATTGGCCCTAGACCACAGGAGTGGAAGGACCGGTTATATCCGGGTAATGATTGGCTGAATAGGCAGGAAAAATCATTATATCCTTTTCACTAGGAGCTTAAATCACACCCTTAAACTAAAGGAGGTGAGGCCATGAAAAGGAACAAGTTGATGTCTTTCATAATCGGATTGGCGATTCTATTGTGGGTTATGTCTTTCTCAGCCCCAACGGTCACCGCAGACAAAGTCTACGTCATGACAGGAACATTGTGTGCATTGGACTTGGATTGTAATACCGCTGTTATAAAAGTTCCTCTTGACAATGGAAAGATTTTTACTGTGGGTGGCCCGCTGTCGGCCAATGCCGTTTTGAAGAAAGGTGGCCATCCCGCCATGCTGAGGGACTTTAGCGTGGGCGAGAAGGTCACCGTCAAATGGCGCTCCACAGGTAGTGGCCACCTAATTTTGACCCTGGTCTCCAAGTAAGATACTCCTTAACGCTGCTCTCTGGGGCGGGCTAATGATGCCGGTTCCAGAGGGCAGCACAAACCTTTTATCAAACCCCCAATTGCTACACACTCAATACCAAATGGAAGGTATCCTGCATACCCCAAGATGGGCATCTCAAATACATGGAACCTATCCACCAAAGGCACGGTGTAATGCCACTTGGCCAGACTCCAGTAGTTCCACATCTCCCAAAACCACCCGCATATGAGGGCAGCCATTGCCGATGATACTGGGATTCGCCAGTCACCCCTGGCCAGGCCTGAGAATACATGCTCTTGGCCTGTCAGGATTTGAACTGAGACCATAATAATCAAGGGGGCTACCCACAACATTGGAAAAAGGACGTTAGGGATAATACCAACGAAGAAAAGAGCAACGGCCCCCATAATAAGCCCTCCTCCCACAACTGTATTGGATACCTGACCAAATCTTACCCATCTTTCAAATCCTTCATTGATCCATCCAAAGCTCAACACAAACTGTTGAACACTCACCACAGCAGGAAGCACCGTTGAAAAGGATATTGTGGCAAGGACAAAATATTGAAAAGCGCCAAAATTGACGCCCGTGTAATGCCAGTTCTGAACAAAGCGGTTCAGGTACTCAAAAAACCACCAGAAAGCTCCACTGGAGGGAAACAAGAAGAGGAAAAACCGAGTATGGTGGGTAAGCAACGAGCTTCCCGTCCTCTTATAACAACAGGCATTCACAGTAATGATGAAACAAATCCACAAGGGCGCAAATGTATGGGCCTGAAATGGGGAAAACCAGTTAAACCGCGTCCATGCCAAGGCCCAAAAAACAATCCCAAACACCATTGCCATCCATCCCCATACGGGAAAAGGATTCTTTTCTCTCCACTGTTCCCCTTTTGCTGGCCTTGCCCTTAGGGCCCTCGTGGCAAAAGGAAGAATTGCAAGGATGATAATGGAAAGATATATCAAGAATGCGGTCCACGAAAATGGTGCGTGAGATACAAATTGGCTCTTCGGGGGAAACTCCAGGTACCTGTCAAAGGGCGTGCCGAACAAGTAAACACCGGCCATTGGGAGGCCCAACAGCAGTATCACCAAACACAGCAACACAACAACGGCCTTTTTCATTACTGGTACGACCCTTTCCTCCTAAAATACAGCCTCAAGGATTATGAGCAACAGGAGCAATCATGCCCAAACTCCGCAATCTCTGCCATAGCCCGAATCACCTCTCTGTTGTCCGCATCCCTAACCTCCTTGACCCTGACACCCAAGTATGGGAAGTCAAGGACGCTCACATCAGGGAGAAACCACAAGAGGCAGTGGCCTAGATATTCACGTACATTGGCCTTACCAAGCTCTGCCACGACCTCTTCACCCACCGCCTTACCCGATAAGCTCATCTCAAAGGGGCTCAAGCCTGTTGAACCCACCCCAAAAACAAAAGATATCGTTCTTTTGCTGTCCTCCTGGCATGAGCCTCCCGGCTTCTCCATACCATAAGCCTCTATTGTTACCATCTTGAGGTAACCGATTTTTTTGTCCTTTTCGCCCATAGGTGGCTAACTCCTTTTCAAAAAAGGCCTTGCATTCCTGTCCACGTCTTGACAGGGGCATATACTTTGTCCATATTATCAAACACTGCAGCTTGGTGCAAAATGCAATAACAACATGCCGGAAGCCACTGCCCTGCAGAAAGGAGTTAACCTTGGCCGATTACATGATATGGCTTGACTTGGAAATGTCCGGGCTGGACCCAGAAAGGCATGTCATCCTCGAGATAGCCTCCATGGTTACCGACTGGGACCTCAAGATCGTCGCTGAAGGACCTGACATTGTCATTTTCCATCCCAAGGACGAGTTGGCCAGCATGGAAGAATGGAGCAGGCAACACCACAATGCCTCCGGCCTATTGGAAAAGGTGTTGTCGTCCCCGATTTCATGCGAGGAAGCAGAAAGACAGACCATAGAATTTCTATCCAACTATGCAGAGCCAGGTAAAAGCCCCCTTTGCGGCAACTCAGTGTGGCAGGACCGGCGCTTCCTGGTTCGTCACATGCCCGAGCTAGAAGCCTTTTTTCACTACCGTAACATTGACGTTAGCACCATAAAGGAACTTGCCAAAAGATGGTATCCTTCGCTCCCTGCCTATAAGAAACAAAAGGCCCATCTGGCCCTGCTGGACATAAAAGAATCCATACGCGAATTGCGATATTACAGAGAAAAGGTATTTTGCTAGCAGACGGCACAGGCATCGCAGAAGCTTATTGAGAGGCCCTCTTCCCTTGCCTCTGCCCCCCTCTTGTGCGCCGGAAAAGCCTCTGTGCGAGAGGGAGGGCCCTCCTTATATCTCTAATCTTTTGTTCGGTGGCGGCCACTCCAAACTCTATCAGGTCGCTCGCCAGGGTGAAGTCGGTCCAATGAAGGTCCCCCACTTCGGGGTGAATAACCACATCGGCCTTCTCGAGCCTACATTTTTCCAGGTGGTAGCACATGATCTCGGTGCTCCTTACGTAAATGTCCATGGCAGAGTAAAATTCATCAGATGAACGAATATCAGAATTCACGCTCACTGCCACGACGAACTCCGCGCCCTCATCCCTTGCCACCGTTGTTGGAACCAGATGAACGACTCCCCCATCACATAGCAGACGCCCATCAAAATCCACTGGCGGAACCGCTGCAGGCACGGCGCAGCTGGCCATAACAGCCTTTCGCAGTGGGCCCCGGCTGAGCACCACTGCCTGCCCCGATGCAATGTCTGCTGCAACAGCTCGAAATGGGGGGTTACAGTCTTCTATTCTTACATCCGGGACGAAAAAGTCCACCATGGCCTGAAAGTCTTCATACTGCAATATGCCCGCACGGAACATGGCATATGTGAGGATGAACTGGTTTTTGAAAAAGGCTTGTATCTTTTGCGTGAAGCTTAGTTTCTTGCTTTTTTGAATCTCCTTAATATTCTTGAATGCCGAGTTTTGAAAATCAGGAGTATTAAGAAAATCATCCACTCTCCGCTCAAGATCAAAGGAATCAAATCCGCACGCATAGCACGCCCCCACAAGGGCTCCTATGCTCGTGCCCACAATGATATCAATGGGTATGCCCTGTTTCTCAAATACCCTCAACACGCCGATATGGGCCATTCCACGTGCCCCGCCTCCCCCCAGCGCTAGCCCGATCTTTTTTCTTCTCCATATCATGGCTTATCTCTTTTTATTTCAGTGTACCATGAAACAACTCCTACCATGATTATCATGGCATAAACTAAATCACAATTTGATTACTCATTTCATTTATTCTATAAGAATAACATGGACAACCCAATAAACGGAAAAGAAAACGCACCCCAAGAGCCCAGGACGTTTTTTTCGCCCAAGTGGCTTGTAGCCGTCGTATGTGCTACCGGCGTGGGATGTGTGGCATATGGAATGAGCTTCAACAACAATGTTGTCTTTGTCCTGGGATTGGCCCTGGTAGTGGCCGGTTACCTTGTTATCAGAAAAAGATTGAAGGAATCCCTGAGGGGGCATTGAGAGTTGACACGGGTAAGCACCCGAAAAACTGAGGTCTCGGGAGTCATTACATTGCTCACGGACTTTGGGATGGCCGACCCCTACGTGGGCATCATGAAAGGGGTGATGCTAGGGATCAATCCCGATGCGCGCCTAGTGGACATCAGCCATGGAATCCAACCCGGAAACATATTCGAGGCCGGCGTCGTACTAAAGGAAAGTTATGCATATTTTCCCAGAGGCACGGTTCATGTGGCAGTGGTTGACCCGGGCGTAGGCACCAGCCGCAGGGCGTTGGTCTTGCTGGCAGATGGCCATTTCTTCGTTGCGCCGGACAATGGTCTCCTATGGCCTATCATTTCCAAGCAACCGACAAACACCCTCATACATTTGACCAACCCCGCTTTTTTCCTTCACCCCATAAGCAATACCTTTCATGGCAGAGATATCTTTGCACCTGTCGCAGCGCACCTAGCCCTTGGGGCAAGCCCGTTTGAAATGGGTAATCCTATTGACGACCCAATCAAGCTGTCCATTCCCCTGCCCATGGAACATGGCCAAAAATTGAAAGGCCAGGTGATAAGAGTTGACAGGTTTGGCAACCTCATTACCAACATCGATGTCCGTACTTTAACCCAATATGCCGCCTCCCCTCTTTCCAACGTGACCGTAACCGTGGGACCCATGAAAATCAAGGGGATTTCCTCCACTTATGCCGATGTACCTACTGGCAAAGAGCTCGCTCTCATAGGAAGTTCAGGATTTCTTGAGATATCTGTTAATCAAGGCAGAGCCGATAGAAAAATTGACCCATGTGGCATGGTCGTGGGCACGAGCGTGTGGGTCGACAAGACCGGGGCATAGGGGATTTTTCAATCGGAGGGCTGTTTGGAGAGGCTCTGCATGTATTCTTCCCACTCAATGGGAAGCATATATTTCTTCTTGTTGTTACATTCCTTGCAGGCTGGTACAACGTTGCCCTTTTTGCTCTTACCTCCTCTACTCAGGGGCACAATATGATCCATCGTAAGGTTTTGTCTTCCCACCTTGCGTCCGCAGTAGTGGCAAATTCCCTTTTCAATTCTTGACAGCCACCACTGGGTCTTGCGCAGACGCCTAGCCTTTTCTTTTTCCTTCCTTACCTGATCTTCGGATATCACATCTTCATAAAAGGCCATTGTTCCATTTCTCTGGCCTTATAACTATCACAAACCAGCAGAGCTTTCAATGATCTCCTCCGATTCTACGCCTATCACATACTGTCCCTTGTGCGGGCCGCTGTCCAGCTTAGTGATATGCCTTACGAGGACATCCACCCTTATGACTGCCCACTTGGCAAAAAAGGTCACATCTTTTATTTTATCCCCTGGTCTCACTATCTCTAGGAGTTTTTTTTGATTCTCAGGCACCAAGAGCCCTAGTCCGTATTTTGAATAATTGGCAACTTGTAGCTTAAATTGCTGGGGCGTGGTGGTATCCTTACCAATCTCAAACTCAACAAATACAAACTCCGGAATGCGTGCGTTTATCCTTTCCCATTTGCGACGCTCCTTGGCCTCTCGGATTTTCTTGATCATGTCCTGGCGAACCTTTTCCTTTTTGGGCACATGCTTCTTTGTAATGTGTTCAATTCGCTCCTTTATACGACTGTCCTCAGGGGCCAATAACGCTGCCTCTTGATATAGCTCCATGGCGTATTCAAGCTTGTTCATCCTTTCCATCTCTAGCCCGAGGCGAAACTTTGCCTTAGCCTTGCTCTCCCTTTCTGAGACATACTCATCTATTATCCTGGACACAGCTTCTTTTGCCTTAGCAGGAGGGAAACTTTTGAGAAGGCATTTGCATATTTCGGGTACAACCTGTTCAGGGGCATAGTCTAGGCTAAAAAGCTTAACGTATTCGTTGACCGCTTCTTCGTATAACCCAAGTTCCCTGAGGGCAAAGGCGCCATCTAAGATGGCCTGTATATTTCCTTCTGATGCTAAACACTCGGTGGTAAGGATTAGCTCATTTGCAAGTTCAAGTTCTTCGCCTGCCTGCTCTTCCCCTCCGTCTTTCCCCTCCAATTCCCTCAAGCGTTGTTCAGCAATAGCCCTTTGGTCACTTGTCAGCTGATGGTCAGAGGACAGTATTGCTCGATAGGCCTCCTTAGCCTCATCCACAAGGCCCATTGAATAATATACTTCTGCTTCCTTTAGCTTAGTCGCTACCTCTCTCTCTTGATGTCCTCGTGGAGTTGGTTGCATGTGTCTTGTCCTTTCCTCGGTTCAGTTACCTTTTATTGGCAAGGGCTTGTCATCTTCTTCGGTCCTTGAAAAGTTTACCCAGCCCCCTCTAACCGCTTGCTTTTCATCCAAGGAATTAAACTCAGATCTTACCTTTTCCAATTCTTCTCTTATGGCAGCCCTTATCTCTTCCACAACCTCTTTCATCGCTTCTTTTACAGCCTCTTTAATAGTCTCTACGTCCATTAAAGCTGACCTGGCATCTGCTCCAAGACCGCGGCGCTCTGAGGCTATTGCTTGTTTCAGGCTCATGAACTCTCGTATCTTTTCATCCAACAGAGCCTTTCGGTCTACATCGGAAAGAGTTTTATCCTCAAATGCCTTTTCAAGGCTCTCAAAACTGGTACTAAGCAGCCTAATGGCATCGGGATGGGTCCGCGCCTTATGTCTCTTGATGTATTTACCTAGGGCCTGAAGAATTTGGACGAAGGTCAGCAAGACCTGGTCTTCCTCACATCTTGAGCGAAGGGTCTCTGTCTCACGCAAGAAGTCATCCATGGCCTCGTCGGTGATTTCCCAGTCCAAAGACAGTACTATGGACTTTAGGGGTGCCAAAGGTGACTCCTCCTTTGACGTTTCCTTTTTCCCGGTGGAACCAGTCTCCTCTGGCTCGATTCTTTCATCCAGGACCTGGGTCACGTCCTTGTCTTGTTCTTCTTGGAAAAGGTCATGGAGCTTCTTTTCTACCTCTGCCGTTAATGTGCTGTTCGTTAGTCCCTGCAATTTTATGCTCCTATTTAAGTTCCCTCTCCAGAGAGGCCACCGTTAGTAAAATGATCCTTTTTAGAGTCTCTGCCACATTTTTCCCTTCTAAGGCGCTTGCCTCGAGAGCTGGCGCCTTTAATTTACTATTCAGATCTTTTTGAAGTGTTGAAATGGGCAAGAGTGGAATTCCCTGGCTAGCCAGATCCCTCTTGTTGTATTGAAATACCAGAGGAATCTTGAAGATGCTCTTGTTATATGTGGCCAGGTTTTCCTGAAGGTTCTTGAGGGACAGTATGTTATGCTTTCGTCTTACTGCCATGGAGTCGGCCACAAACACTATACCATCTACTCCCCTCAGCACAAGCTTCCTTGTGGCGTTGTATTTAACCTGCCCTGGCACCGTGTAAAGCTGAATCTTGATGTCATAGCCCTTTATTTTTCCAAGACCTAACGGTAGGAAATCAAAAAAAATGGTCCTGTCTCCCTGGGTTTTTATGGTCACCATTTCGGTTTTGAACCGACTATGAAATTTCTTATAGATGTACTCAAGGTTAGTGGTCTTGCCCCCTCTGCCAGGCCCGCAATATACTATCTTGACCTGAACCTCCCTATTTTTCAGGTTTACGAATGCCATCTAGGAACCCTCATGCCTCTGTTTGATCCATGATTTTCGCTTCACAATCGGCCAATTCATCAGTTATCAAACCCCTAAACTGGGGCCCAAGTTGTCTTTTATTTTCTCTATGGCCTCGGCGACCTTCAGACGCAGAAACCCTAATGAAATTTCCTGCCCGAAAATGGTGATCAGTAAAAAATCACTGAGGACCTTGCTGAAATGAATACTTTCTTTCTGTCCCTTGTGAAATAGGAGAGAAAACTCCTCTTCGCCAATAATCTTGGCCATTGTGCTCACGGCCCCAAAATTACCCGCAGCAAGGGCCGCCAGAGAATAGATATCGTGCTGGTTCTCACCATTGTCCAAGCTGGCTATGATGTTGCCGGCCATATCGATCAAGAACACACAATGTACCCCCACGTCGATGAGATCCGCCTTTAGTATTTGTTCGATTCCGTCAAGTTCCGGTTGTCCCAGGCAATAGGTCAATGCTCCACCTCCCAGCCAGGAATGTGACAAGTTGAGTACAAACACCTGTGAAACTGCTGCCAGGCGCCCCGTCAACCACACGCCCTCGCAGGGACCCTAAAATAGTGCATACTTGTTAGGCATCTACTAAAGCATTTCGTCCTTTTTCTTACTAAACTTAAATACTTCTCTGCCGTGTTTCCCCTCTAGTGATTTGTAGTTCCGACTAAGCGGTCAATTACCTTGGTCGCGCCGTTTGTAGATTCAAAAAGGCCCTGATCTCCTTTAACTTGTGCAAGATAGATGCCACGATAAAATAGCTTATGGGTTGGTATCAGGTTGACGGATGGACGATGTTCATGTAAAAATATATTGAGAAATGCAAACTGATCTTTACTATTTAATGAACATAGCCATTGAAGAGGCCAGGATTGCCCTTGAAGAAGGGGAAGTACCTGTGGGCGCTGTGGTTGCCTCTGCCGATGGGTCAATTCTCTCTAAGGCCCATAATATGCCCATAGCCCTAAATGACCCTACAGCACACGCCGAAATAGTGGCGTTGAGGAGGGCGGCTAAGGCTCTAAGAAATTACAGGACTCCCGGGGTCACCCTTGTAGTGACCATTGAGCCTTGCCCAATGTGCATGGGTGCTGCTCTTCATTGCCGGGTGGGGCGTCTTGTGTACGGAGCGGCGGATCCCAAAATGGGTGCTGCCGGATCACTTTATGACTTATCTTCTGACAACCGACTGAATCATAAGATAGAAGTGGTCTCAGGGATATTGGAATCTGAATGTCGCTCATTGATTCAGGATTTTTTTAGGGCAAAAAGAAAAAGGGTCAATTCATAAAGCGGAGAGGTACCGAAGTGGTCGTAACGGGGTCGACTCGAAATCGACTTGTCTCGTGAAGAGCGAGGCACGTGGGTTCGAATCCCACCCTCTCCGCCAAAAAAGACCTTGAGAGTGTCATTTTCGATACGGCAACTGCGGAGAGATGTCCGAGCTGGCCGAAGGAGCGCGACTGGAAATCGCGTGTACCACTAAAACGTGGTACCGAGGGTTCGAATCCCTCTCTCTCCGCCATTTTTGTTATTAATACAATGTGCTCGTGCCCCACCATGTCGGTGATTGCGAGTATTCACGCCACTTGGAGGGTAAGGAGTCGATACACCATTATTCCACCATTCCATTATTCCAAGTGCACCTTACAAGATGGCATTACACGACCAGGCAGACAGCGGTGCCCAAATCACATGCCTGGACTTTTGGAGCGGCTTAAAACTTGACCGGGCTGGATGAATCAGCTATGGCGAGATAATTATCCATGACTCACGAAGTGCTTGCCAGAAAATGGCGACCCCAAACCTTTAATGAGGTGGTGGGCCAGGACCATGTAACTGAGACCCTGATAAATGCCATAAACTCAGGGAGGTTGGCCCATGCCTATCTTTTCGGTGGTCCACGCGGCGTTGGAAAGACGTCTGTGGCCAGAATCCTGGCAAAGGCCCTTAATTGTTCCCAGAGAAACGGTGCAAACCCCTGTAACAAGTGCACTTCATGCAAAGAGATAACCGAAGGTTATTCTGTCGATGTAACAGAAATTGATGGTGCCTCAAACAGGGGTATTGATGAAATCAGGGAACTGAGAGAAAACATCAAGTATATGCCCCAGTCGGGTCTTTACCGGATATACATAATTGACGAAGTTCACATGCTCACTTTGCAGGCATTCAACGCGCTTCTCAAGACATTGGAGGAACCACCACAACACGTCAAATTCATATTTGCCACAACTGAGCCAAGAAAGGTACCGATTACCATCCTCTCAAGATGTCAGCGTTTTGATTTTAAGAGGATCCCTCACTCAGACGTCGTTTCACACCTGAGAAAGGTCACAAAGGACGAAGGCATAGAAATCGGCGCCCATGAGCTTTCCATCATAGCCCGTGAGGCAGACGGAAGCATGCGCGATGCACAAAGCTTGCTTGACCAAGTCGTGGCTTCCCTTGGGCCAAAGGTCACAGGCAAACAGATCCTGGATATTTTGGGTGTCATAGATACTGGGCTCATGTCTGAGACGACTGAGGCAATCATAAGTGGAAGCCAAAATCGCTGTCTCGAAATTGTGGAACACATCTATAATGCCGGTTATGACATAAAGTCTTTTTACAGTGCCCTTATGGAGCGGTTCAGGAATTTGCTTTTGATAATTATCGGTGCTGGGGAAACCTTGATGGAGATGGATGAGGATGATCTTGAGACATCTACGAAATTAGCGAAAAAAGCAGGTCTCGAGAAACTTCAGGCCATATTAGACCTGCTGATAAAACGAGAGGAAGATCTCCGTTTCACTTCACACCCCAGGTTGGTTCTTGAAACCGTGCTTATAAGGCTGTGCAACTTGGGTAAGTACCTTTCTTTTGAACAAATTCTTCGAAAAATTGAACGCCTTGAGAACCTTTTAGTAGAAGGCATGCCTCAGAGCCCCAGGGAAATTGCTGAGGTTTCTCAACAACCCTGGTCTCAAACAGAGAGAGGTAAGCATAATTGGGAAGGGCTCATAGAATTTGTTAAGAATAAGGACAGGCCCATGGCTAATATCTTGAGACAGTGGCATTACATGGGAATACATGGCAATACCCTTAAACTTGGTAGAGGGGGCGAGCCTTTTTCATCTACATATTTCGACGACCCTGTTAAGAAAGAGGCCCTTGAGGCATATTGCAAGGCTTATTGGCAAGAAGACGTGACTATAGAACTGGTAGCGGACCAGGAAACCAACCCAAAACACCCTACAAAAGAACAACCAAGTAATAAAAAAAATATCCAAGAAATAGATGCATCGGTGCCGGAGAACGTTAAGAAAGTTGTACAAGCATTTGAGGGAAACATAATCTCCAGGGACCACATTAAAGGAGGAACAAAATGAAAGGCATACCGAATATGGGCAATATACTGAAACAGGCCCAACAGTTTCAGGCGAGGATGGCAAAGCTGCAAGAAGAGCTTGGAGATAAGACGGTTGAGGCCAGTGCTGGAGGCGGCATGGTCACGGTGGTGGTAAATGGCCGACAAGAGCTTGTTTCGGTCAAAATTGATCCTGAAGTTGTTGATCCTGAGGATACAGAAATGCTTCAGGACTTGATCCTTGCAGCGGTTAACGAGGGTCTGGCAAGGGCAAAGGGAATGGTCAATGAAGAGATGGGCAAGCTTACAAAGGGTTTAAATCTACCCAACATACCCGGACTATTTTAGTGAGAATCATGGGAATCTATCCTGCTCCTTTAGAAAGACTCATCGACTGCCTTTGCAATCTTCCTGGCGTCGGGGAAAAATCAGCTACTCGGATGGCCCTTTACATACTGCGCAGTGACAAACAGCAAGCGGAGAACCTGGCAAAGGCCCTCCTAGAAGTTAAGGAAAAAATAAGATTCTGCTCCATCTGCTTTAACTTTACTGACGACGACCCGTGTCTCATCTGCTCGAGTCCATCCCGGGCTGACGGAAGAATATGCGTTGTAGAAGGCCCGGGCGACCAACTGGCCATTGAGGAATCGGGGACCTTTACCGGTAGATACCATGTTCTTCATGGAGTCCTTTCACCCCTGGACGGCATAGGCCCAGAAGACCTTAAGATATCCCAATTATTAAATCGCATTGGGAGGGAAAACATAAAAGAGGTCATACTTGCCACAAACCCCACCACCGAGGGAGAGGCCACGGCCTCTTTCCTTGCCCAGCTCATTAGAGAAAGAAAACCCAATATCCGCGTTAGTCGAATCGCCCTCGGCGTACCCATGGGAGGCGACTTAAAGTATATGGATAAAATGACACTTCAACGGGCACTTAACAGCCGCGTAACCATGGAATGATGATCCCACAACCCACCCTTTCTGAAATTGCATCTATCGTTGGCACAAAACACCTCAAGGTTGCTCACCAGGAGATAAGTGAATTTGGCGCTGATGCCACGAAGCTTCATGCCATGCCCGATGCAGTGGCATTTCCCGGTTCAGCTGAGGAAGTATCCATGATTCTCACATTGGCCACTAGGGACAGATTTCCCGTAGTGGTAAGGGGAGCCGGTAGTGGCATGAGCGGAGGAGCGGTCCCTGCTCGGGGCGGCCTGGTGCTGGCCATGGAGAGGTTTAACAGAATAGTCTCCATTGATGAAGAAAACATGGTCGCACAGGTAGAATCTGGCGTAATAACTGCCGATTTTAAGGATGCAGTCAGTGCCCGAGGTCTATTCTACCCGCCTGACCCTGCAAGCATTAAGATCTCCACCATAGGCGGAAATCTGGCGGAATGCGCAGGTGGGCTTAGGGCCGTAAAATACGGGGTTACGAGAGACTACGTATTGGGGATGAAAGTGGTGTTGCCTACCGGAGACATACTGGATACCGGCGTTGAAACAATGAAGGGGGTTGCAGGTTATGATTTGACTCGATTGATCGTGGGCTCAGAAGGCACTCTTGCCGTTATTGTTTCAGCCACCCTCCGCCTTGTTCCACTGCCAGAAACCTCTCAAACCATGCTTGTTTTTTTTGCTGATTTGCCTACGGCGGTAAACACTGTAACAAAGATCATTCAAGGGGGAACAATGCCTGCGGTAATGGAGCTGGTGGACTCCTTATGTTTGTCGTTAATCAGGGAAGAGGTTAATATCCGCATACCTGATGGCGCTAAAGCCATGCTGCTGGTAGAGCTGGACGGAGATAAGGATTCAGTGAAGTTTCATACGGACCAGGTAAAGAAGGTGTGTGTTGAACAGGGATGCTTGGATTTGATCACGGCCAGCACAGCAGAAGAAGCCGAATTGCTGTGGGAGGCAAGAAGGAACATCTCGCCTTCCCTTTACAAGCTCAGGCCACATAAGGTAAGTGAGGACGTGGTGGTTCCGCGGACTAAAATGGCGGATATAGTTCGATTCCTTTCAGGTATTTCTGCTACATACGGAATTCCCATACCGGTATTCGGCCATGCTGGAGACGGCAATCTTCATGTGAACATCATGCTTGACAAAAACGACCCGGAGGAAATGAAAAAGGCAGATCACATAGTAACCAGACTTTTCGAAAAGGTGCTGGAATTGGGGGGCACCATAACCGGGGAGCACGGGGTTGGTATTACAAAGAGGCGGTACCTCCACATGGAAATACCACCTGCTGGCCTTTCCCTCATGCGCAGGATCAAGCTGGCCTTTGATCCCGCAGGGATTCTCAATCCGTATAAAATCTTTCCCTAGAGTATTTGGTCAATACTCTTGTAATCCTTTGTATTGTAAAATTTTTCGACATCAATTAAATACAAACGGTCCAAGGCCTTCTTGAGGGGCACACTGGTAATCTCACCGTGCTTCAGGCTCACCATCCTCCCAAAATCCTCATTTACCACCATATCAATAGCGGCTATCCCAAATTTGCGCCCCATCCTACGATCGTATGCAGTTGGGGCACCTCCTCGCTGCAAATGCCTCAGCGCTACATACCTGACCTCCAGATCCGAATTCTTTTCAATTTCTTCCGCGAGAAACCCCCCTACGCCACCCAGGTAATAATGGCCAAAGCCGTCCCTGCCCCTTTTCTCATGGATTTCTTCCATGCCCCTGGGTTTGGCCCCCTCGGAAATGAGTATTATGCTGTAGCGTTTTCCAGACTTTTTCCTCCTCTGCAGTAACTCTATCACCCTATCAACAAGAAAATCATGCTCAGGGATCAAGATAATGGGTACCCCTGCTGCCTCACCTGCCTCTAGAGCCAACCAGCCTGCCTTTCTCCCCATACATTCCACAACAAAAATCCTGCTATGGGAGCCGGCAGTAATTCTCAGCCTGTCAATATCAGAGGTTATTATATTTACGGCAGAATCAAACCCCAGGGTGTAGTCTGTCTCCGAGACATCCTTGTCTATGGTCTTGGGAATACCCACTGTTTTGAGGCCCTTTCTATATAGCCTGTATGCAACGCCCAGGTTGTCGAAACCTCCAAGCACCACGAGTGCTTCCAGGCCCAGTTTCTTGCAATTTTCAATGATGAGGTCTGACTTGTCGTTTTTTGGATCAAACGGATTAATACGTGTGGTGCCGAGCCTGGTTCCGCCATACCTATCCCATGTCCGCACAATATCCGGATTAAGGGGCATGATCCATTCATTCTTGCTATTTTTCTTTTCTGGTCGGACCTCAATAAGACCCTTCCATCCGTCCTTAATGCCCAGCACCTCAAACATCACTCCTCGCCTAGGGACGAGATCTTTGTCCATAGCAGAATACACCAGCCAATGGATTGCACTGTTGATACCCGGACAATCCCCTCCAGCGGACAAAACACCAATCTTTACCTTCATGAGTAAGCCTCCGGTCTTTATCTATCTA
>Ga0209834_10000152_pt1 | contig 40968 bp, 43 predicted proteins | sample Mar14236cmmetaG_FD_184134 | JGI IMG/M metagenome (GOLD analysis project Ga0209834, IMG submission 184134) | Marine hydrothermal vent microbial communities from Guaymas Basin, Gulf of California to study Microbial Dark Matter (Phase II) - Marker... ... | reverse complement strand
AAAATTTGGGACAAGCACGAAGCGGTTCGGATCGTAATCACTGCTTGCGATTCGCGTCAAATTTCTGTTTTTTCTGTATAAACAAGAATTGGATGGTATAAACAAATTATATATTGCTATACTGCAAATAAAATTATTATAGAATATTATTCTTAATATAGAAAGTATAGCCACAATATAGCAGGCAAAATAGCAGTATAAGTTATTGTATTAGTATATACCACGCCAAAAGTTTAAGTGTCGTTGTTTTTCCCGTTAGATAGTAGTTTGACTGCTTCTCGCTTTTCTTTGTCGGTGATGTGCAGGTAGATGCTGGTAGTGGATATATTGGCATGGCCGAGGATTTCCTGAACGATTTTTATACTCGCACCACGCTGGAGAAGATGTGTTGCACAGCTGTGGCGGAAGATATGAGGATGGAAGTGTTTGTCCGGGAATATCTTCTTAACATGGTTCTGGAGCATTTTGTTCACGGATTTCCTTGAAAGTGGCTCGCCGTGGATTCCCAAAAAGAGCCTGGAATGCCTATTGGCTTCTGGAAATTTATCTCTATAACCCAGATAATCTGTTAGCATGCTAATCGCATCAGGGGTGAGAGGCACTATCCTGTCTTTATCTCCTTTACCGCTTTTGACGCGCACCAGGGGATCGCTCTCGAGGGAGATATCCCTTAATGTAAGGGAGCAGACTTCACTAACCCGGAGCCCACAGTAGTACATCAGTGCAATGATTGCACGATTGCGCTTTCCAAGGTGAGTCTCTGGAAAGGCATTGAGTATTTTCTGGATTTCTTCATAACTTATGTATTCCGGAATGCGTCTTCGGGTCTTTGGGGCTTTTACAAGGTCGGTTGGAATCTTGTTTACCGTGCCACTTACATAGAGGAACATGTAAAATGTTTTGAGAGTGGAGAGATGGCGAGCAACAGAGGAAGGGGATAATCTCGATGCGGAATAGTATCCTTGAGAAAGCTCCTTCATAAATCTTTCTATGTCTCGCCTTTTTACATGCCTATAATCCAATGAATGTTCCTGGAGGTATTTGCTATAATGGTTGAGGTCTCTAGTATATGAACTGACTGTATTTTGTGAGAGATTTCTGACGAATTCCAGATATTCGGTGAATCTTTCTACTGCATCTTCAAAATCCATTTTGTTTCCCCCTATGATTAGATGAGAAAAAATAAGGAAAAGTGGAGACGTAATATACATTATGTCTCCACTTTTTATTATACCATAATACAGTGAGTAACAACGGATTCTGCATTTAGCTTATAATGCTTTTCACAGAACGTGACCTCGCAGAATCGATTTTAAGGCACTTTTTTTGAATTTCTTGATATTTATATATCAAATCAACAAAAAAGGCCTCTAACGGCAAAATAATGCAGTTCGATATTGCAATTAGCTTTGGATGCTAGTTATAGCAGATGCTATCATATCTTTATATTTTTCGTTGATAATATAGTGCTTTCCCTTACGTTCAACAAGTGGTTCTTTTAATCCACGATAGTGTTTTGAAAGTGCACCCATAATTGCCCCGACTGCCATGGGACTTTTTACTTTTTCGTGAGCATCATTTTCAAGCATAATGTTTAATTCTTCATATATTTCATAAGCTGTCTTTTTTCCAGAAAGGAGGATTTTCATAAAATACAGTGTGGGTAATTTTAGAGTTTCAAAAAGCTGTTCGAGTTCTTTTTGTGACCATTCTATATTCATGGAAATATTGTTGACCTTAGACTTTAGCTGTTTCTTGAAAGCAAGCACGATAAGCTCCATGACAGGGATTAATCGCAAATCGTAGTTATCATCGACTCTTAAGACCTGAGCTAATGTAGAAATTGGTAAATTAATATGCGAGACAAGCCTAAAAAATTCCGTAAGCTTCTCCACGGTTACAAAAGGTCGTCCAAAGTCAATAGCTTCTGGCAATATAAGAAGTGCACTTCTAGAAATCCACTTTGCCTCTTCGTGATCGGTCGGTATTATCGCAGCTACCTTGAGCTCAAAGTTCTCGCCAGCGTACCAGATACCACTTATTTTATCTCTGTTGCTGTATTTGATGTATTCCACTTTCATGCCTGAAAGCTCCGCAAGCCTGTTGACCAGGTCGCCATAAGCTCTGACAAAAAGAGTTTTTTCTTCAGCGTTCTGATGTGCTTCAACTATTCTGTTTATGTCAGAGGTTACTAAATCAAGACTGTCTAGTATTTTAATATAGTTTTCTATAAAGCGCTTTCTTGAAGAAATAGCGCCTTCATCTTCTAACTTTCCAAGGAGATTTAATATCTCTATCACCCCAATATCTCTGCTCATTGCCATACCTCCATTGTCTCTACCTTTCTCTTAGTATATACAAATTATAGCATAACGATACAATAGATACAAGAAATAACCATATTATAGACAGATATAATAGCAAATGGTTATGCATCAAAAAGAACACTGCTATATACAAAGAATGCTATACTATACAAGATGCTATAGTAGGTCTAGTGCTTTTACTAAACTCTAATAACCAGACCCTAAACCCTCCTGATGAGATAACAGTTTTATGAAATATGTAAACCAAAAACATGTTAAACTCTAAAAAACCATTCCGGAGGTGAAGAAATGAGCCCGCTCCTTTTATTGACAGTTTATTTTGGTGGTGTGCTTGCAGGAGTTGTTAATACGCTCGCTGGTGGTGGATCGATGATTACTCTGCCGCTGCTTATGCTATTGGGCCTTTCGCCGGATATTGCAAACGCGACAAACCGGGTTGCAATATTCTTTCAAAACGCTGTTGCAGTTGGTTCTTTCGAAAAACGTGGCGTAAAGAGCTTTAAAGTTGCAATTCCGCTTGGTATTTTTGCAGCTGCGGGTGCCATAGTTGGCTCCTTTATAGCAGTGGATCTCAATAGGGAAATACTGGGAAGGGTCATAAGTGTTATTCTGCTGGTGATGGTGTATTTTGTTATCAAGAAGCCAAAGCTTGGCAAGAACAAGAAAATTGTGAACAATCCTTATCTAAAAGGAGCAGGCTTTTTTTTGCTAGGTATTTATGGTGGGTTCATTCAAGCCGGAATAGGGTTTCTCCTTATAGCTGCGATTACTTTCTTTTTGGGTACAGATCTCTTAAGAACCAATGCGATAAAAGTCGGGATTGTTTTGATCTATACTACAACTTCCCTTATAGTCTTTCTGTCTAAAGGTATGGTCGATATCCCGATAGGGCTGTTATTGGCATTGGGAAATATGACAGGCGCTTATATCGCAGTTAGGCTTGCTCTGAAAAAAGGATTGAAATTCATCAAATTAATTCTAGTGGTGGTTGTGATAGCGAATGCCATTAAAACCTTCTTTTTATGATTTGGAATATACGAATGCCTTGAACCTCAGTCCGTGCTAAAATTGTTAAAAGAACCGGGGTGAGAACTTGAGCGAGAAAGTTTTAAACGGCACGGAAGGTTTGGATCTTGTCAAAGAAATTGAGAAGATCCTTGGATTCAGAATAAAAAGGCGAGAGCGAGAGAAAATAATTGCGGCATATGAATTTGCCTTTACCCATCATCGCTCTCAATTCAGGGATTCTGGCGAACCATTTATAATACACCCCGTAGCAGTCTCAAAGATTTTGGCAGAGCTTAGAGCCGATCTTGCTACTATTATTGCGGGATTACTCCATGATATTGTGGAAGACTGCGAAGTTTCCATCGATGAGGTCAAAGAGAAATTTGGAAACGATGTGGCCAATATCGTTAATGGAGTTACAAAGATAAGCAATCTCAATCTTACTCAGAAGCTGGATAAAAAAGAAGCAAAATTCAAGATGAAAGTCGAAACAATCAGGAAAATGCTCTTTGCCATGTCAGATGACCCCAGGGTTATCATTGTAAAACTCGCAGATAGGCTTCACAACATGCGTACTATTCAGCATTTAAAAGATGAGACAAAGCGCAAAGAAAAAGCCAACGAAACGTTGAAAATCTATGCACCTATTGCGCATAGAATAGGCATTCACAAGATTAAATGGGAACTTGAAGATATCTCCTTTAAAACACTCTATCCGGAACAGTACAGAGAACTCAAGTTAATGATGAACCGCAAACTTCAGGAACGGCAGTCCATAATGGATGAATACAGGAGGATTGTGACATCAGAATTGCGGAAATATCGTATCAATTTCCGGATCGAGGGAAGAGTGAAGCATCTTTACAGCATATGGACTAAAATGACAAGGAAAAACAAGGCTTTTGACGAGATATATGACCTCATCGCACTGAGAATAATTACAGAAAGTGATGTTGACTGTTATAAGATTCTGGGAATTGTCCATTCACTATGGGCACCTATTCCCGGGAGAATAAAAGACTACATTGCCACCCCAAAGTCCAATGGCTATCGATCTTTGCATACGACTCTCGTAACCCACAATGGAGAACCCTTGGAAATACAAATCAGGTCTGAAACCATGCACAGGGAAGCCGAATATGGAGTTGCAGCTCACTGGTTATACAAAGAGGGCATCAGCTCGATGAGAAAAAACCCCTGGTTTGAAAAGCTCAGAAAAGATGAAGCTCTCATCAGCAGTTTCGAGGACTTGAGTGCACTTTCCAAGATGTTAAGTGGTGGAGATGAGATCTACGTATTCACTCCAAAGGGAGATTTCATTCATCTACCAAAGGGTGCAACATCGATCGATTTTGCCTATGCCATCCATACGGAGATCGGGCATCATTTCGCCGGTGCAAAGGTAAATGACAGAATAGTTCCCATTGATTATGAACTCAAAGCTGGCGATAGAGTCGAAATTATCGTGAACAAAGCCAGTGAGGGACCAAGCCTTGACTGGTTAAAATATGCAAAGTCCAGCAGTACTCGTGCCAAAATAAGAAGATTCTTCAAAAACAAGACCAACGCTGAGTTTATGGAACGTGGTCGCGATATATGTAAAAAATTATGCAAAAGATTGGGGAAAAGCGTAGACGAGTTTTTAGAAAGTGACACAATGGAACGAGTGTTAAAGAAATTCAACATAAACAGTGAAAAAGATTTGTTTTTCAAACTGGGTGAAGGAAGCATTACAACTTCGGAGCTTCTAAAAACTATCCAGCCTGAAGAAGAAGAGTCAGAGCTTCCTGAAGTATCCAGGGTGAAGATAAAACCCGGGAAAGGAAAAGAGGTTTTAATTGGCGGCCAAACAGGCATAGATGTGTATTTTGCGAAATGCTGCAATCCAGTTCCTGGAGATGACATTGTCGCTATTATCAGCAAAAGGGGTATTTCCATACATAATGCGAAATGTAAAAATGTCAGAAACGTCCCGCTGGAGAAACAATTAAGCGCTGAATGGAGTCTCAGCCTTAACGATATGTACAGAGTAAAGGTTATAGTTGATTTCGATGCTTCTGACCGTTCTGTAATAAGTAAAGTGATAGACAAATTCAAAGTGAAAGGTGCAAAAGTGATTAAATACACTGTGGAATCAGGTAAGTGGGGTTATGATTTCATGGATGCAAATATCCTGGTAAAAGATCTCGGACATCTGACATCGATAATGGAAAGCCTTAGATCAATAAAGGGAGTTCAAAGAGTAATAAGAGTCGGAGGTGCTATATGAGAGCTGTGGTTCAAAGAGTTAGCCAGGCTGCAGTAAAAGTAGATGGAACCGTTGTAGGCAAAATCGGACATGGTGTTTTGTTGCTACTCGGTGTTCAAACTGGCGACACAGAAAACGATCTACGATGGATGCTGGATAAAGTCCTGAATCTCCGGATATTTGAAGATGAACAGGGAAAAATGAACCTCTCTCTAAAAGATGTCAATGGCCAACTGCTGGTCGTTTCGCAATTCACCCTTTTGGGTGATGCTCGCAAAGGGCGAAGGCCCTCTTTTACCGAAGCCGCCCCACCGGAGCTTGCAAAGGCGCACTTTGAAAAATTTGTGGATTTGGCTTCTAAAGAAATAGATGTAAAATCGGGCGTCTTCCAGGCGCATATGGAAGTTCAGCTTGTTAATGATGGACCTGTAACTATTCTTTTGGATTCAAAAAAATTGTTCTAATATTCCCATAGGAGGTGCATTTTGTGAAAAAGCTCGGTCTGATCCTTACGATTGCGCTGGTTTTAGTAGGAGCCCTTGTTATCTCTGACAACGCTTCAGGGCCGTCCAATCCAGCGAAAATTGCTTATCTTGACCTTCAAAAAGTGCTTCAATCAACAAAGGAGTGGCAGGATCTCAACAAGAATTATCAGGAGGATTTTGCCTTTTATCAAAAACAGCTGGATAACCTGACGAAAGAGTATCAAGATATGGTAAAATCTGGCGCAAGCAGCCAAGAGCTGGCCACCAAGCAGCAGGAAATACTCACTAAGAAAGCTCAGTATGAACAAACACTCCAGCAGACATACAACTCTAAAACCCAGGTTATACTTGATCAGATTAAAAAGAGAATTGAGGATTACGCGACATTCCTCGATTATGATCTGGTACTTTCCAATGACTCGGTGGTTTACGGCAAAGGGACATATGATATTACCGATATGGTCATTGAATACCTGAAAGGATTCTAAGTGTGTGAGCACGGTTCTCAAGTGCGTTGGACTTTATAAGCGTTTTGGCAAGCGCCAGGTATTAAAAGATGTTTCTATAATGGCACAATCCGGGCAGGTGGTTGGTATCCTCGGCCCTAACGGGGCGGGGAAAACCACCGCCTTTAAGTCCATTCTTGGTATAGTGATTCCGGATAAGGGAGAGATATTTCTAAACGATGAAAGGATAACGCATCTTCCAATACATGAAAGAGCAAAAAGGGGAATTGCCTATCTACCTCAGGAAAGCTCGATATTCAGGGGACTTGATGTTGGAGAAAACCTGGAAGTTATACTGAGGTTGAATGGGAAAAAAGGGAAAGAGCTTCAGGAAATTTCCGAAAAACTAATGGAAGAGTTCGGTATTTCACACCTAAAACACCAGCAGGCAGACCTTATATCTGGTGGTGAAAAAAGAAGGCTGGAATTTGCCAGAACCTTAACTCTCTTACCCCATTTTATCCTGCTTGATGAACCATTTGTCGGAATTGATCCCATCACAGTTAAAGATATACAGAAAATGATCTTAAAGCTCAAAGAACGTTCCATAGGTGTAATCGTTACGGATCACGACGTGAACAGCTTAAGCAAAGTCGTAGATGTTCTCTATGTGTTAAATAAAGGAGAGGTTATTGCTTCTGGATCACCGGAAAAGGTACTCAATGATCCGGGAGTTATTGAAAACTATCTTGGAGTTGAAGAATAAAATGAACGTCGCTGTAATCGGTTACTCAGGCGATGTAGAAAGGCCAATTATAAAAAGGATATCGGATATTTGTGTGGCACTTGGAGAACTCATTGCACAAAAAGGGCATAATCTTCTCACCGGTGGACGAGATGGTGTTATGGAATTGGTTTCTAAAGGAGCTAGTCAGGCCGGTGGAAAGACAATTGGTATACTTCCCTTTGATGAAGCTGGAAATGAATACAACAATTTAACTATAAATACGGGTATGGACTATCTAATGAGGTCTCTTGTTCTTATAAGGTCAGCTGATTTGGTTATTTCAATTGGCGGTGAAATTGGGACACTTTATGAAATCATTTCAGCCTATGCCTGTGGAAAAACTGTTGTGTTATTCAGGGGAACAGGTGGCTGGACAGATAGAATTGTTCCTAGCTTAATAGATGGCAAGTTTCTTGATAACAGGCGCATTGTGGAGATATTTCAGGTGACAGCTCTTGAACAATTGGATAGATTCTTAGCATAAACAGTATAAATTGGAGGGAAAACAATGATCAAATGCAGGTTTGCGCCCAGTCCAACAGGACATATGCATGTGGGCGGTGTTAGAACAGCTCTTTTCAATTGGTTATTCGCCAGGAGCCAGGGTGGAAAAATGGTCCTGCGTATAGAGGATACAGACACAGAGCGTTCTACACGTGAATCAGAAGAGCAGATAATCAATTCTCTCCGCTGGTGTGGTTTAGATTGGGATGAAGGACCTGATATTGGTGGACCCCATGGCCCATACCGTCAGAGCGAGAGGACCGAGATGAGAATATACAACGATATCGCTGAACAACTTATAAAAAATGGCCATGCTTACTACGCGACTTACAAGGCAGATGACCCGAAAACCGTAATATCCACTTCGACCGAGCGCCCTCAATTAAAAGAGGGATATACTTTTACCGTGAAGTTCAAAATTCCTGACGCTTCGGACATTACTTTTAAGGATCTCTTGAAAGGAGAAATGAGTTTTTCCAGTGATGCTTTTGACGATTTCGTGATAATAAAGTCCAACGGGTTTCCAACATACAATTTCGCTGTGGTCGTAGATGACCACATGATGGAAATAACCCACGTTCTCCGTGGCGAAGACCACCTTTCCAACACACCAAAACAGATCATGATATACGAAGCATTAGGCTGGGAAACGCCCCAGTTTATGCACATACCTTTGATTTTGGGTCATGACAGGAGCCCTCTCTCAAAAAGGCATGGGCATACCAGCGTAGAACATTTCAGACGTGAAGGCTATCTCAGCAAAGCGTTGATGAATTACCTTGCCCTGCTCGGCTGGAGTGTAGATCAAGAGATTTTCGACTATGTGGAGAAATTGAAAGATTTTTCCCCAGCATCGATCTCCAACAAAGCCGTGATTTTTGATTATGAAAAGCTCGAATGGATAAACGGGAAACATCTACGTATGCTGGACATCGATGAGCTCGTTTCTCAGTTTGAGCTATGGTTCAGATACACTGGCAAAACGGATTTCATGGAAGCTTTTGTGGAGGATGCGCAATATACAAGAGAAGTTCTGAAAATCTGCCGCGAAAAGGTGAACACTCTTTCCCAGTTGTATGATTTTTCAATGCCCTTTTTCACAGAAGAACCCGAATATGATGCCTCATATGTGAACAAATACCTGACGAAAGAATGGTCATTGGAACTCATTTCAGAAGCAATGAGGAGATTCGAAGATAATTCGGACTGGAGTGTTGAAGGTGTGGAAAAAATAATAAGAGACCTGGCAGAACTCAAAATCACTTCCAAAAAGAACACCTTCCAGACTCTTCGCGGTGGTGTTACCGGGAGGCTGGTGACTCCGGGGCTTTTCGAAACCATTGCAGTGCTTGGAAGAGAAAGAACACTGGAAAGACTTGAAATAACATTACAACTTGCAGAGAGCTTAAGGGATGATGAGGAAGAATAAAGGGACGATTCTCCTTGAAACACTCTTGATGTTTCTCGCTTCTGGTGTAATAACAATTTCTTTGCTTGGAACCCTGATAAATTATCTGCGTATGGAAAGCAGATTCTTTGACACTATTCGCTATACAAATGCCATGAGCAGAGCCTTTGGGGTAATTCATAACGATATGAGCCTGTTAAAGAAAATGAAAGCCTGTAATGATAATTACCTGGCATTTCAGATCAAGAAAGGAAGTAAAACTCTGAATATCTCCTACTATTTCGAAGGGAAAACTTTAAAGCGTAGAGCCAAAGAAGAGAACAAAAAGCCAGGTATAAACAGTATAGTCGAACTACGAAAAGGAGGTCACTTTGAAGAACGCAACGGGCTGTTGACCATTCAGCTCGATGATTTCTCTATTACATATAATTTAGAGGAGTGATTGAAATGACGAAAGATATAAAGAAGGTTCTGAACAGTATTCAAAGCGAAATCGAAGGAAGAGCAGAGTATGACATAAAGGAGATGTTACAATCATCATCTGCATATATACGCTCAAAAGCCGTAAAGGAACTTGCAACATCTGACATTTCCGTAAACCGCGACCAGATAGAGAGTTATCTTGAAGATCCATCATACAGCGTTAGAAAGGCAGCAGTAGAATTGCTGGGGAAACGCGGAGTAGATGATGAGTTACTGATTTCTATGCTTGATGATCCAAATGAAACCGTGAGAGCCACTTCGGTGAAATACATCACCGAGTTGGGCTTGTTAGACGAAGAACTCATTGACAGAATTTCAGAGGATCCATCCGGGAAAGTGAGGAAGGCACTGGTTGAAGGCCTGATCGACCAGGGAGCCGAACAGGAGGAACTAAAAACCTTCGAAAATGATCCCAGTAACGATATCAGGGAGATTTTAAAGGTTTACTCAGGACAAATTTCCCTGGATGAAGCGGAACTCCTCCAACTTCCCAAAAAGCTGCAGAAGATCGCTTTTGCTTCTGTGATAAAGGCCAGAGATTCAAAAGCGCTGAAAATCCTCATGGAAAAGATAAAGGCTTTCAACACCCCTTCACTTAAAGCAATAGCCATAGAATTTTTGGGTACTTTTCCAGAGGAACTTGCAAAAGATGCCCTCATGGGTTTTGTCAAGTCTGACGACAAAACAGTAGCCCTTGCAGCTGTAAAGGCCTATGGAAAAGCTTTTGGCTATGGGAGCGAATTGCTGCCTTTTGCCGAAAGCTTCGTTCAGGACCCGGATGAGGAAAAGAGGATAGTAGGTGCGCAAATACTTAAAAAGCTCATGGAACCATCAACAGTGGAGCTCTTGAGAGAAAATCTGAATGACCCATCGGATAAGGTGCGTTCCGTGATCATCGAGGCATTAGGAAACATGCTCGATTATTCATTGGAAGAGATTGTCGATAGATCACTGACTTCCACTTCGACGAGATTGAAAAAAGCGGCTCTCCGGGCTACAAAGAAATTGAAATTAACCAGTGTAGAAGACAGGGTTGTTCATATCTTTGGAAGTATAAAAGAAGAGAATTCACTACGCATCCTTGCCGTTTCAGTAGCAGGTTACTTGAAATACGAGTCAGCAATACCTCAGCTTGTAAGAATCGTGCAGACTCCTGAAACCTCAGGTAAACTGAGATTGGCAGCTGCCAGAGCATTGGCACGCGTTTCACCGCGACAACTGTTGGAACTCTTTGGCGTCAGTTGAAAAGAATACTCAGAACTATGAGAAAGCTCATGAAAGCGAAGAGCTTTTCGCTAAGCCCAAATTTCTCTTTTGAACATATTGTCCTTTCATAACGGCCGTAGTACCGCATATCCATGGCTACGGCCAGTTCTTCCGATTTGCGCAATGCAAGCACAACAAGGGGTATGATAACCGACAACGATGATTTTATCCTTCTGAAAAGGTTTCTGCTTTCAAAATCTGCTCCTCTCGCTTTTTGTGACAACATGATATTTTCCATCTCCTGAGACAATATGGGAATGAACCTCAAAGCTATGGAAAAAACCAACCCAGTATCTGAGGAAAACTTTTTAGGTAGTTTTAACTTGAACATAAGGCTTTCTATTCCCTTTGCAATGGATAAGGGACGTGTTGTACAAGAAAGTAAGGTACTGAACATAATTGCCCCGATTATCCTTGCGCTGTAGGTAAAAGCTCCAACGAGACCTTCAAAAGTTATACTCAGCTTTCCCATAGAAAGCAATATTCTTCCAGGGGTGAAAAAAAGCTGAAAGATAAAGACCATAAGCAGTAGCAGCCAGATACTCCGAATGCTCCGTAAGTAATGCTTTATATGGATATTGCTTAAGTATACAAGCACGAAGAAATAGAGGAAAAAGAGAAAAAAGTCCGCAGGCGTGGAACAGAAAAAGGAAATCACCGCCATACCAATAAACCCGATGAGTTTTGTTCGTGCATCGAGGTCGTGAATCGGAGATGCGATGTTTATAAATCTTCCAAGGGGTAACTGTCTCATTCTTCCTCCAGATATCTCACAGAACTCGTGGGTGTTTCCCACAAAATGACTTCATGGAGTTTCCTTCGGTCATTGTTTATGCACGATTTCAATCTATCGAAAATCCACTTTGCAATGTTTTCAGCAGTGGGCTGTTCAATGATTTCGTTTATATAAGAATGATCGAGGTGCTTCAATATCTCCTTTTTCACTATGTCTTTAAGCTCCAAAAAATCCATGATCATACCTTCATTGTCAGGCTCACCAGCAACTGTCACTCTCAATTTATAGGTGTGACCATGAAGTTTTTCGCATTTTCCATGGTATTTTATCAGATTATGCGCTGCATCAAAGCTGAACTCTTTTGTGACATAAAACATCCAATCAACTCCCAACTCACAAAATTTCAAAGTTTAGCTTCAGCTTCCTTCTGTGAAACATATCTCTTTGAATTCACAATAATTGCAATTTGAGCTGCGATTTGCTGGAAAAGCAGAGATGTCCTTTGGTTTATTAATAGCAGGATCCTCAAGGTATTTGTTCAATTCTTCTATACTTTGAGAGATGTATTTTTTCAAAGCCTCAATTTGATCAACAGAGAACTTGTATTCCATTCTTTCACCACTGAGCAGGTATTCGTTCACGCAGTTAATTGTAGATAGTTCAACACCCGGGTATTTTTCTAGTACGTAAATAACATACAGTCCCAATTGTAAGGCATCCTTATCGGGTTTCTTTGCACCGGTTTTCCAGTCCACAATGGTGATATTGCCGCTACTACGATGCAAAAAATCGATCACAGAATAAACTTTTACGCCTTTAAAATAGAAGCTCGGAAAATTCTCATCGACTTCAATAGGTTCCACCTCGTTTTGAAGAACCCTTTTATATGAAAGAGAATTTTGAAAATTCACCAACGATCTTTCAACCCTTTTCAAAATTTCCTTGCTTTTCTGTCTTAACCAATTTTCTCTGTCATAATATAATTCCGAAAGAACATTGTATTCCTTTGGCCATCTTTTCCAATCCTCTAAATGTTCAGTAGAGTCAATCCAGGCTTCTCTCAATTTTGAACGGATCTTATCAAAGGATGCCCTTGCTGAGAAGCTCTTCTGCAATATGGCCGCTTTTATTTCTTCATGAATAGCCTGTCCCGAAAGAGCATATATGTTTTGCAATTTACTTAAAAGATAAGCTTTTCTTTCCAGCTTGCTGGCACCGGGCTGCCAGCCTTTCCATGAAAGAAAAGTCTTGTAATAGTATTTGCGCTTACATTCTTCAAAGAGCCTTTGCTTTGAAAGTGACCATGACTTTTCTGGATATTCCATAGTATGTCAGGCTGAAAGGCTTTTAGCTATAGCCTTCAGCGCCTCCTTTCTTTATTCTGTTCAAGATAGAGGACTGAACTGCTCTCCTTTTACTCTTTTCAAAGAAAGAGTTTCTGCTTTTTGAATGAATAGTTCAACTGTGTTGCATACAGTGGCGTTGAAAAGATGCCCGCCCACACATTCATGAGAAGGGCCAGCTAACGAAGCGTGTAAATGAACAAAAGTTTCGTTATCTTTCAAAGCAATATTACCTTGAAGCGAAAGCAACTCATGAGGTACAGAAAAAGAATGCTTTTCATACCTCATGGCCTGGATGTTAAACCACCCAAGCTCGAAGTCTCGTAACATCCCTATGCCGTTGATAACAACTCCTGACCTTATTCCAGTATTTTTCAAAGTATCTTTAAGGGCTTCGAAGAAATTTTCATGGTTGTCAAACCTAATGAACAAAAGACCGTTCTTTTCACGATAAATCATTCAATCACCCCTTATAAGTTTAACATCATTTCAAGTGATAAAATATGATTAAGGAAAGGAGGATTTTGTGTGAAAAGCTACAGAAAGGAACTTTGGTTTCAAACTAACAAAAGAAGAGAGTTGATAAATATAACCTCGCTGGTTGAGGAATGTGTCCGGGAAAGTGGAGTAAGGGAAGGGCTCTGCCTTGTTAATGCCATGCACATTACTGCGAGTGTGTTTATAAATGACGATGAGCCCGGACTGCACAAAGATTTTGAACGCTGGTTGGAGAAACTGGCACCGGAAAAACCATATTCCCAATATGAGCACAACGGTTTTGAAGACAACGCTGACGCGCACCTGAAGAGGACGATAATGGGGCGTGAGGTAGTGGTTGCAATCACCAATGGGAAGCTGGATTTTGGCCCCTGGGAGCAGATCTTCTATGGCGAATTTGATGGTAAAAGAAGAAAACGCGTTCTTGTGAAGATAATTGGCGAGTGAGCATCAACATTTCTACGCCTTCAACATAAGATAATATTGCGGAGGTTTAAATATGAGAATAGCTATGTTTTCTGACACATACCTTCCACAGGTAAATGGTGTTGTTACCATGGTTAAATTACTGAAAGACTATCTCGAAAAGGCGGGACACGAAGTCTTTATCTTCACAGTATCTCACCCAAAAGCAAAACCAGAAGAGAACGTGTTTAGGTTTAGGTCCTATCAATTCCCATGGGAGAAACAGCATCGTGTAGCTTCGCCGATGATATTTAAGGAGGCCGAAGGGATGATCCTGGACTTGAAAGTGGACCTTATACACACGCATACGATGATAGTAATGGGCTATATAGGGAACATAATCGCTGGAAGGCATGGGATCCCTTCCGTGAATACCTATCATACTCTAATGGAAGATTACGTTCATTATATACCTTTTTTCAACAATTTTCTGAAGGAACTTGTCGTAGATCAAACCAGGAGATTTTGCGATAAACACAGCGCTATAATCGTTCCTTCGAGCAAGGTGAAAAATTTGCTAAGGAATTACGGGGTTTCCTCAGAAATTGTGGTTATTCCAAATGGCATAGAACTGGAACATTTTGAAACCCCCTTCTCCCGAGAGGAGAAAGAAGCGTTTAGAAAGAGATGGAACATTCCCAGTGATGCAACTATAATGATCTTTGTAGGTAGGCTTGGCAAGGAGAAAGGTGTTGAATATCTGGTAGACAACTTAGCGAAGGTAAGCCAGAAACACCCCAACACATATTTACTGATAATTGGAGATGGACCGGAGAGAAAAAACCTGATTTCTCAAGCAAAAAAGCTCGGCATAAAGAAAAAGGTTATTTTCACCGGTTACCTCAAATGGCCGAGAGAAGTTTCGCTTGCATATCAAGCCAGTGATTTTTTTGTCATGGCTTCACATACAGAAACTTTTGGGGTTGTTCTTGTAGAGGCCATGATAAATGGGTTGCCGGTAGTTGCTTTTCATGATGAAGCATTTGACAACATTATTGAAAACAATGCAAATGGTTATATGGTTGAGCAAAAAGATGAGCTTTACAAGGCAATGGATCTTTTGCTATCTTCAGAAGAACTACGCAAAAAAATGGGACAAACAGCCAGAAAAACTGCGAAAAAATTCAGCATTGAAAATCACGTTAAAGAAACACTGAAGCTTTACGAGCGAATAATCAATGGTCGTTAGGATTCTTTTTTTACAGCTCCAAATACGCTAAAAAGCCCGCCAACAACGATATTTACATAATAGGTAAAAAACCGCCAGAGTACCATCACAGCGGCTGTTTTTTCGCCAAGCATTGAAGCGAAAAAGAGCAGAAAAAACCCTTCAGATGCACCGCTGGCACCGGGAGTAGGAACCATGGAAGAAATCAAAAACAGAACAAGCTGTATTGATACAAGCCTCAAATAGTCCAGTTTGATACCAACTGCCAAAGCCACGAAATAAGGAGTGGAAATAAAGGCAAGTATCTGCAAAAAGGCTAAAAGCAGTCCTGCAAAAAAAATCCCCATATTTTCAAGGGATTTTTTCATACCTTTGTGAAATTTATCTACTTCCAAAAAAAGTCTCGATAAAAGAGTATCTGAGTCTTTAACCAATTTCACTTTGGCGAGAAAGTTGAAAAAGAATTTCGCTATGCCCGTGGCAAATCTCTTGCTTAAAGAGAAGAAAAAGAGAAACACTAGAACCCCCGAATTTATCAAAAAGCCCACAATCGCCAATAAGGCAAGATTGGAAATCTCTTTTGAAACGAAGGAATAAGCAGCCAGCACACCTACCACTCCAAAAATCGTTATCACTATTTGATAAACAACAAATCTCGAAACCAGCATTGAAGTAGCTTTTCCTGCACTATGCTTGTCTTTAGTCATATAGGCGACCTGAGCAGGTTGGCCTCCCGTGTAAAATGGAGTTATGGCTGCAAAGAAACGTCCGATCAATGTTATTTTGAAAAGATATGAAAACCGAACCTTCAAGCCCGATTCCCTGGAAAAAACCATTATGGTTAACGCCTCAAAGGTCCAGGTGAGAATGGTCATCAGCAACGCAACCAATAACCATGCCAAATTGGCTCTCGCGATGTAGTTAACTGTTTTTGAAAAATCAGAAAAACCAAATACGATCAGGAGAGTGATTATAGAAATCAGCGCAGCGATCATAAAGTTCCTGGTGTTTTTATTCATTTGCTCCCCCCGTTGCGTTTAAATAGACTTCTTTGAGCTTTTTCCCAACGATTCTGAGGTCTCTGTCCTGAGCTGTTTTTACGGCTTTTTCCCCCAACTTCATTGCAAGATCCCTATCTCTTAGAAGGGTATTAATTGCTTCACAAAAACCATCAATATCTGAAGCCTTGAGGCAATTTTCACCTGAGATCATCCAATCCTGATAGACCGGAATATCCCTGATGACAACCGGACATTTCATAGAGCAGGCCTCAAGCACCGCAATTCCTTCATTTTCTTCATAGCTTGGAAAGAAAAAAACATCGGCTGCAGAAAGTGCACCCAACAGCATCTCAAAAGACAGATAGCCAGGGAATAAAAGGTTCTCCGGTGATTTTCGTATAACATTTCTGATGGAAAGAGGCTGAATGGCAGAGAATTTTGCACCTATCCATACAAAACGATACTCTGGAAACCTTTTGGCTACTTCCGCAAAATCTATAAGCCCCTTCCTCTTGAGCGGTAGCCCCACATTTACAATCAAAGGTGTTTTAATATTGAAAGAGTTCCTGAATTCTTTTGCAAGAGTTTCATTTCTTTTGAACAGAGCAGTATCTACACCGTTTGAAACAACAAAGCCAGGAGTACTGATTCCATAACCTCTGATGAGACCCTCGGTGTATTTTGAAGGGAAAATCAAATAATCAGCGGCTGAATATCTTTTGATAAGTTGCTTTTTCAAAAAGGGGGCAATTTGGTTGCTGAATAAAAAGCTGTTGCGAAAGTCTTCATAAGTTGTATGAGTATGATAGATAACGGGAATTCCTTTTTCTTTTGCGTTTTTTAGAACTTTCCAGGACTTTGGGCCGAGAGTATTTATATGAACGAGTTTATAATTGTCCCGGGGATCGAGGGTGAACGCAACATCAGTGTGCTTGAGAGCTTGCATCTGGTGTTTCAACGCTATTCCGACTCCCGATTTACTGAATAGTTTTTTGCCTTCTGAAAAAAGCAATACTTTCACAAGTCCACCTTCCAGTCAAAAAAAGAAGAATGCTTACTAATATTATTATATAGTGCAAAAGCGAAATTTAAAATGAGTGGAGATGACCTACATATGAAAAGAAAAAAGATATTCCTGTGGACAACCGCAGTTGTTCTGATATTGATCTCTGCTTTGAAGGTCACTTTGCCTGCACTGAAAGATGAATCCGTTAAGAGGATGTTATTTAAAAAAGCACTGAAAGCATCGATGCCTCTACTGCGGAGTTTTCCTTTGTAGTACTCGAAGATAACAAAAACTCCGTATCGACCTTTGACAAAATTATCAATAAAATAAACAAAACCGGATATAAAATTTGTTATGAATGCCGGGGATCCAATTCCGATTGACTAACCGCTTTTAGTGCCGAATTTTTCAGAGAAAAGGGACTTTTCATTTGGAAGTAAAACTTCCCGTTTGGAAATTTTCTCCGCTATTTTTCTGAAGTGAAATCCCGATATCATGAGTGATACGATAAGCGGTATGTATTTTCGCTTTTTGAAAAAGCTCCAAACTAACAATTTCCAATATTCAAATCTTTCTTTACTGAACAGACCGATCACAAAAATGGACCTTAAAAAAGCTTTAATCTCTGTGATGGTAATCCTTTTTGGTATGGAAACATCCGGCAATCTGTATGTTGACAGGAATTTTTTGAGTCGCTTATAGTAATTCCGTGGTGAGTAAAGCCAGTTTACGAGGTTCTTATATCCAGAAATTAGAACTTTCAAATCCATTTTTGGGATGAAGTTAATGGAAACATCAACGTTATTTCCCATAGACTCACCAATCAGTCTGCCTTCAGACCCCATTCTTTCATAGAGCTTACTTCCCCGGGGAGCGTTCAGGATCCCCACCATTGCTGTAACTATGCCATTTTTCTGAATAAAGCTGAACTGACGTTTAAATATAGATGGAGTATCGTTGTCAAAGCCTACAATAAAACCACCCTGTATCTCAAGCCCAGAGGAATGGAGTTTCTTGATGGATTTTTCAAGATCGTGGGTGATGTTTTGCCGCTTGTTAGCTTCCTTTAAGCTTTCTATATCAGGGGTCTCCAAACCGATAAAAACTTTGTTAAAACCCGCTTTGACCATCAATGCTATCAGTTCATCATCGTCTGAGAGGTCTATTGAAACTTCTGTATATAAACTAAAAGGATAACCATGTTCTTCTTGCCATTGTATGATAGCAGGTAAAACCGCTTTCTTTAATTCAGCCCTCTTTCCAATGAAATTATCGTCTACGAAAAAGACAGCCCCTTTCCAACCAAAATCGTAAAGGGATTGCAGCTCCTTCATAATCTGATTTGCTGTCTTAGACCTTGGTATGCGACCATTGAGCGCGGCAATCTCACAGAATTCACAATCATAGGGACAACCTCTTGAATACTGGATGCACATGGAGTGATACCACTTAAAATTCAGAAGATCCCATCTGGGAACAGGTGTCTTTCCTATGTCAGGAAATCTTTTGGCTGCGTAATATCTTTTTAGCTCGTTTCTTTTCAAATCATTTATGAGTTCAGGCATAATCTCTTCGGCTTCCCCTATGACAATATGGTTCGCATTAGGAAAATGATCAGGTACCATTGTGAAAAGAGGACCACCTGCTACAACCGGGATGTCCAATTCATTACAGCGCTTGATAACTTCTTTGGCAGATTCACTCTGTACGCTCATTGCGCTTATGAATACATAATCACTGCTTCTAATATCTCTATCTTTCAGCTTCTCACAATTCATATCTATAAGCTTAACGTGCCAATCATCAGGGAGATATGCTGCAACTGTCAACAGTCCCAGAGGAGGTAATGAGGCTCTTTTGGAAATAAACTTCAGAGCGTGTTTAAACCCCCAAAAAGTGTCAGGATATTCTGGATATACGAGTAGGATATTTTTCATATATATCGCCTCCCTTTTCTATATTCAGTTTATCACTTAGCCGTGTCAATTTTGAAGCTTTTGATACCTCATTATCATTTTATTTATAATATACAAACAAGGCCTCTCAAAGGCATTTTGGCTTTAAGAGATTACTACATCAGTGTTTAGGATAATACCACTTAGTTTTATTCTTTCCATTAGGATAAACATGCTTCGACCAGGTAAAGGAAAAGAGTGTCAGCAAAGCATAAAATCAGCTTCACTGTGCAATATAATCAGGCGCATAGGGGGTGAAAATGTGAAAAGAGCAAAATGGTTTGTACCAATGCTTTTGATAGTTGTTTTGCTTTCAAGCAGCTGTATTTGGTTGTTTTTAAGTTGTGTGGATTTTGAAGGACCAGCAGTTGGCACTACTTATTATGTAGGGGATACGACTACACTCAAGTTTACTAAGTTGACCTTTGAGGGATTTTATTGGCTTGGGTCATCAACTCCAACCCTGGCTGGTGAAGCGGCTATACACAATAATCTCATGGCAGGACATACAGGAAAAGATCTGAATTTGAACAATATTTCTGTCAGATTCGAATTCAAAGCGGCTTACTCGAAACTCACTTTGTATTTTGGAGAATATGGTGGGAACATAAATCTGACAATCAATGGAATTCTCAAGAACACAAATGATTTCCTCGATCTTGATGGATCAACTGTCGGTGGAGTGTTGATTTCTGTTACTATGGCGACCGCTGAAAAAGGGCTCCTAACTTTGGAAGGAAATATACACTCCTTTTCCGTTGGTGGTCAGGAACTCTGGATAGATCATGTATGCCCCGAAAAGTGATAAGTTTACTCTGTAACGTTATTGAGAAGGAAAAGCTCCGCAAAATTGCGGGGCTTTTTAAAGATTTAGGATTTTCATTTATTGATCATCATTTCTTTTTTATCAACGCCAGGAGCATTTATTTAATTCAACGATCATGATATAGATGAGAATTACTCTATCCACTTTGGACCTTTCATGTTGTAAAATTCACTGTAATACTCTGAAAAAACTTTTTCTATGGCTTTCATTATTTGCTGAACATCGGCTTCTTCCTTTTGGCTTACATCTGGATACAATGCATCTCCATAATGAATTGTTACTGTTCCACATTTACGGTAATCTCTGATAACACGCCTTACAGCCTTTAATGGTGGTTCAGCGTCTAGCTCAGGTTTGAATACATAGCCATTTTCTATACCAACGGGTACAATTGGAACATTTGCTCTATGAGCTATAACAGCTACGCCTGGATAAAGCTTTTTTTCCCAATTCCAGTAGCCTTCTGGAAATATCATAACTGTACCACCATTTTTGAGGTGGGATATTGTATCCCGAATGGTTTTTTTGTTAAGTGCTTGCTTTATTTGCGGATCCTGGGTAACTCTGAAACGCCATATCGCTTTATAGAGAAATCTTACCAGAGGATAAGGGCCGTCCACCTGATACAATGCTTTTGCTCGATACTGTCCTGAGGTTCTCACGACAAAGAGTGGATCGAAATTGCCTACATGGGTTACACACAATATAAAAGGAGGTTTTGGTAAATGGCCTTTGCTTTTTGATTTTGCGATCAACGGAAGAATAAAGAATATGGTTCCAGCGTAAAGTAACCAGATGAATTCATATATTATATGAGCAAAGAATTTTTTTATCACGTTCGAGTCAACTCCTTCGGTGGTTTTTTGCCAAAGTTCAGCAAAAAGCTCAAAAGGCCAATAAGAATCAGGAAGTGGTAAGTGACAAATCTCCAAATGGAAATGCCAATAATTAATTGTTGATCCGGAAGCATGTTTTTTAACATAGCGAACATACCTGATTCAAAACCTCCGCTTGAACCTGGTGTGGGAATGAAATATACCACAAAACTCAGAAGGACCTGGGCTACTACGCTATCAATGAATGAAAAAGAGTATTCTGTACCGGGAGACAAAAGACCGACCATGACGATATAGAACACACCGTAACTCGTCAACAAATACCCGATAGCAAGCAAAAAGTCATTAAACAATGTTAAAGGTTTTTTTGACCAGATATTCCGCATTCCATCGTTGTAGCTTTTAAACTTCTCGCGAATATCCTCTAAAATTTCCTTTTTTTCTTTCTTTGTCAGCTTACACACTATCTTAAATAAGAGCTTTCGACGAGACAAAAAATTCAAAAAGCCTATAAGCATTTTTCTTGAAAGTGCCAAAATAGTGAAGAAAATCCCAGCACCAACGGTAATTAATATACCTATTGCAAAAACCGTTCCAAGAGTTTCTAATTTGGAAAAAAAAGTTAAATAGTGTGGCAAAAGCAAAATAGCGAGAAAAGCCGTGGCAAAATTGGTCATTAGATATTGAGAGATTACAGCTGCAGAGGCATTTGAAACGGGAATTTTTGCCCTTGTAAGATCATAGATTTGAAATGGCTGCCCACCAGCAGCAAAGGGGGTTATAGCACTGAAAAAAAAACTCAGAACTATGCTACGGTATGACCTAAAATAGGACAAGCGATTATTCAGGGTTCTTAAAAGCAACATAATCCTTAATGCTGATATGCACCAACTAAAAAGTAATACAAAAATGGCCGAAAATACAACATTCCAGGCATTTTTCAATAAATCCAGGTCTATTTTTGCACCGAAAATTTTTTGAATAACCAACAGTATAACAACGCTTGTGGCTACTCCAAAGAAAATTCCCTTAAGTGGCAAAGAATTCTTGCGCATCATTTCTCCTTTTTTTTGTAATATTCATCGTCATAGTACTCGTCGTAAGTAATCCTATTTTTCTTCAAAGCCACATCAAGCCATAGCTTGAAAGCTTCTTTTAAACCATGCAAAAAGTTGGTTTTCATATAACGTCTATTTGATGTATAACATACCATAGTCGGGCAGAATTTTACTCTTCCAATTTTTTTGAGCTTTTTTACAAGTATGAAATCCTGGGAAGCAATTTTACTATCAAGTCTGTAACCGCCAGCAGCGAAATAAGCACTTTTTCTAAAACCAAGGTTTGCTGCGCCTGACAGGCTTACGCCTACAAGATTTGAAAGCGCATTTAAAAAACAGTAGCTAAATATGGTAAGTGTTCTTAAAAATGGTCCATTCTCTCTGAAAGCCATAGGGCCGTATACAGCAACAACCTTCTTATTTTTAAAAGTTTTGGCCATTTTATATAACCAATTATTGGGATAAATCGTATCAGCATCGCAACTGGTTATTATTTCGCCCGCTGCGTTTTTAAACCCTTTGTGCATTGCATAAATCGAGCCCCTACGCTTTTCAAATATAATTTTGTCCGCATATTTGGATGCGATTTCTGGGCTTTTATCAGTGCTCCCGTTGTCAACAACGATAAGTTCATAATCTTTATAGCTTTGTGCGCGAATGGATTTCAGCGTGTCTTCTAAGAACTCCTCTTCATTGAGAACCGGTATAATAACTGTAATTAATGGCATCCTTTTCACATCCTGCTATTCATGGTTCTTCACGCTTCACTTTGTGCCACACAGATTTTTTCCCAAAAGCACGTACAAGCGAGAAAAAAATTGCGAGCTGAAAAAAGACATATCCCAATGGAAAACCCAAGGTAATGTTGACTAACATATCTTTTGGCCTATACCTGTTATAAAACAGATAACTTGCTACTGCACTTGAATATAATGCGCTAAAAAACAACGGAAAAACCACGCTGAGTAGGTACTTTGCGTCCAGTGAATAAGCTAGTATGGGTATTAGCAAAGGGAAAAGTACTAAAGCACCGATTGTTATATAAACTAAAATACCAAAATAATGGCCCTGGGAAATCTGTTGGGCAATTTTCTTTATCCCGCCGATGTACCACCTGCAGTGTTGGAAGAACAAGTCCTTCAAGTTTAAAGCGTACTGAATTCTACACTTTTTGCCCATTACAAAATTCACCTTGACCTTATTTTTCATCAGCCGAAGCGCAAGATCAAAATCATCTACAAGCGTATAAGGGTCAAATTTTCCTGCAGTATCAAGAATTTCTTTCCTTATGAAAATACCACTATTCATGAAAATTGTTTTCGAAAACAAACCTGAGTAAACAAATGTCTTTATAAAGGAAAAATAGAGGTCTTGAAGAATTACCGCCAAAGTGCGTGATCGATTGTATGACTCAAAATCAGCGAAAACAACGTTAATTCCTGGCAAATCAAACAACGTGGAGTACTCTTTAACGAAGTCCCAATCTACTCGAGCATCGGCATCAAGAAAAAGTACAATGTCTTCTTTAACCAGCTTTAGAGCGCTGTTCAAAGCCCCAGATTTTCCTGGAACATCAAAATTGTGTAAAATGATAAGATTCGGGAATTCCTTTGCGAGTTTAGTCAAAATATCGTATGTGGAATCTGTAGAATTATCATCTACGACAATAACTTTAAAGTTTTTTGGTGCCTTAGACAATAAACTACGTACTGTAGGTTCTATTACCCTTTCTTCATTTTTTGCAGCGATGATAGCGACTATAGAATGTCCATCATCATATGAGTTTGAAGATGCCATGTGAAAAAGTTTCCTTGTAGAGCGGTTTTTGATGTACCCTATTAAGGCTAGCACAAAACCTATCATCAGACCATATAGAATCATTGCCAAATCCCACACCACCGTTCGATGAATATAAAATCAGCATAATAATCGAGATTTCTAAATTAATATTTGTTAAGAAGATTCGTTGTGTTTGGTACTTTCAATCAAGTAAAGAAAGAAATTTCTGTCTAACATAAAGCTTATCATACAATAACTTACAAATTTAAGGGAACACTATAAACGATTATATTTTACCCATAGAATTGATAAAATGATTCCATGGACTGGTTAAGATAAATTATTGAGCTTATTTACAACACAGATCTTGATTTTCGCTGATGTTACTGTGCTATTATCAATTTTACGGATGAGATTGGCATACTAAATACATAAAAATGACATATAGAGATTGTGAAGATAAGTTATAATTTAACTGTCCGAGAGGATAATTCGATACTTGCAATTGGTGCAAGAGATTTTCAGGAGGAAACATGAAAGGTACAGTAAAATGGTTCAACGCACAGAAAGGCTACGGCTTCATCACAAGAGACGAGGGTGAAGATGTTTTCGTTCATTTTTCAGGTATAGCCATGGACGGTTTCAGAACACTTGAAGAAGGTCAGAGAGTGGAATTTGATATCGAAAATGGTCAGAAGGGCGCACAGGCTGTAAACGTTAAAGCTATCTAACACATTAAATAAACCTGAAAAAAGACCTGCCGAAAGGCGGGTCTTTTTTTTTGGCATTTGACAGTTGGGGGTCTTAAGCTATATAATACGATTAGACAATTGTCTAATCGTATTATATAGGTGGTGTTTTACATGAAAAAGAAAGATTACTGCCAGGTGCATCAAGTACACATAAATACCGAAGAATTTAAAAAGAGGGCAAATGAAATTTCCGGTCTTTCCGAGCTATTCAAAGTCTTGGCTGACGAAACAAGAACCAAGATAATCTATCTTCTTTCTCTGAAAGAACTTTGTACTTGTGACCTTTCTGAGATACTGGGGATTACGCTTCCATCTGTCTCTCATCATTTGCGGCTCTTGAAAGCCTTTAGAATAGTTAAATACAGAAGAGAGGGAAAAACTGTTTTCTACTCTCTTGCAGATAAGCACATAATGGACTTGATAAATGTGGCTAAAGAACATTTCGAAGAATTTTTGGAGGAATAAGAATGAAGAAAAAATACAGAGTAAAGAACCTTGACTGTGCCAGTTGCGCCGCCAAAATTGAACAGGCAGCAAAAGAAAAAGGGATGGATATGTCTCTAAACTTTGCAACCCAAACGCTTATCGCTGATGAACACGAGATTATTGAGATTCAAAAACTCGCAAAAAGAATAGAGCCTGAGGTAGCCTTTGAAAGTGAAGCCGGTGATTCTGAATCAAATGGAGATTTAAGGAAGCAAATTATAACGCTTGCAATTTCGGGAATCTTATTTGCAGTAGCGTTGATAAATAGATTTTTCATTTCCTTCATGCCCCTTCAAGTTAATACTGTTCTCTTTCTAACGGCTTATATCATAAGTGGGTGGCGAGTACTGCTTGCTGCAGTCAAAAATATACTGCATGGGAATTTCTTCGGAGAGAATTTCCTCATGTCAGTCGCAACATTGGGAGCAATTGCCATTGGAGAATTCCCGGAAGCGGTGGCAGTTATGATCTTTTACTCAGTCGGTGAGCTCTTTGAAGATCTTGCTGTTGGAAAATCAAGGCGTTCTATAAGATCATTGCTTGCATTGAAAGCCAATTACACTAATCTATTATCCGATGGACAAATCAAAAGAGTCCCACCTGAAACAGTCAATCCAGGACAGATAATACTGGTCAACCCTGGTGAAAGGATCCCTCTTGATGGAGTTGTTGTGAAAGGCGAATCATTCCTCGACACTTCAGCTTTGACTGGTGAAAGCGTTCCAAGAAAAGTAAAAGTGAGGGATGAGGTTCTTTCCGGAATGATAAATACTTCCGGACTATTGAGAATCGAAGTCAAAAAATCCTTTGAAAATTCTTATGTTTCGAAGATTTTGGAGCTGGTTGAAAATGCTGCTTCCAAAAAAGCTCCAACAGAGAAATTCATAACGAAGTTTTCAAAATACTATACACCTTTTGTTGTATTTGGAGCGGCAGCTATTGCTTTCTTGCCGCCTTTGTTTATACCGGGTGCAAGCTTGGCTCTTTGGATACAACGTGCACTTGTGTTGCTTGTGATTTCATGTCCATGTGCCCTTGTTATATCAATTCCGCTGGGGTATTTCGGCGGTATAGGAAGAGCTTCAAAAAATGGCGTGCTCATAAAGGGAAGCAACTTTTTGGATGCTCTGAAAAATGTGGATACAGTTGTTTTCGATAAAACGGGAACATTGACAGAAGGTGTTTTTGAAGTGGCAGATGTAAAGACCTTCAACGGTTATTCCAAGGAGGAGGTCGTAGAGTTTGCAGCTAAGGCAGAGGTACATTCAAATCATCCAGTAGCAAAGTCAATACGTGACTACGGTAAAGAATTTCTTGAAAACCCCGACCAGGTGAATGATTACAAAGAAATACCGGGACAGGGTGTAATCGCTACGGTTTCTGGAAAGAGAGTGCATGTGGGTAACCAAAAACTGCTTAAATTACACAATATTGAACCGGCAGATGAGGAAAAAGTTGATGCAGTTGTGTACGTTGCCATAGATGGTAAATACGCTGGCAGCATAACAATCTCTGATCGAATAAAAACAGACGCAAAGAAGGCTATAGAAGAGTTGAGAAAGCAGGGAGTCAAGAAAATTGCGATGCTGACTGGCGATAGCCAGATCGTTGCTGAAAAAGTTGCTTCTGAACTCGGTATCGATGAATACTACGCCGAGCTTTTGCCAGAAGATAAAGTTGCTATTTTAGAGCGCCTCAAGGGAAAAAGCAAAGGGAAAGTCGCCTTTGTGGGGGATGGAATAAATGATTCGCCGGTCCTTGCCAGAGCAGATGTAGGGGTAGCGATGGGTGGGCTTGGCTCTGATGCAGCTATAGAAACCGCCGATGTTGTCATTATGGACGACAAGCCCTCGAAGCTTTCACAGGCAATGAAAACAGCCTCCTTTACTCACAATATCATTTGGCAAAACATACTCTTTGCTCTTGGCGTAAAAGGCCTGTTCATAGCGCTGGGAACCATTGGACAGGCAACTATGTGGGAAGCAGTATTTGCAGATGTGGGAGTAGCTCTTCTGGCGGTGCTGAATGCCACAAGAGTATTAAAGGTATCAAAGGGAAAATAAGATTTTTTATGGACTAGTTCAGCTTCGTATATTTGATAGATACCTTTGGGCAACTCTCGGTGCATTTAAAACACAACAGACATTCTCGTGTATTGATTTTCATTTGGGAATTTTCTTTTGAAATGACGTTAATCGGACACTTTGATTGACAAATGTTGCAAAGCGCACAACTGTTTTTATCTATATTCAATCCAAAAAGGCTTTTTCGCGAGGACAGAGCAAGTATTGTCCCAAATGGGCATAGATACTTATGCCAGAGCTCCTCTTCAAATATCAAGGTTATGGCAATCGAAAGGACGGTTATATACAGCAAGAGATTAATCTTCAGGTGAAAGATTTTTGTGGCTACCAGCAAAAATAAGAACAGGGCTAGAATTCCCCATCTCACTACATTGTTTTTGAGCACCTTTGGTGTTTTGAATCTCTTTATTTTCAACTTTGCGTAGATCCAATTGATAGGTCTGAAAAGCGTTTCCATGGGACAAATCCATCCGCAATAGAATCTCCCAAAAAGAAAAGAACCCAGTATCGAAGCACCGAAAATAACCAACCATAATTGCAACATTTTATTTTTCAACAGAAAAACGAAGAGTAGCAGTGCCAGTATCTCTGAGGTCAATCTCAATACTGTCAATAGTCGAATTCTCATGCAATCACCTCCTGGTGTTTATATAAAAAGAGTATAAAATTAGATAGCATCTTAGTCGGTAACATATGTTACCTGCATCTGAAAGTGCGCCTTGTAGCGGTTATAATCTCCAAACTTTCCCATTTGCGATATAATTAATAGAAAACTCTCGTAGGGGAAGGCTATGAAAAACGATGGAAAATAAAGTTCTCAAAGGAACGCTGGCCTTTGGTCTAGCTACGATGATCTCCCGGGTTACCGGTTTGTTGAGAGATGCTTTCTTCGCAGGATACTTTGGCACTTCAAACCAATATGACGCCTATCTTGTAGCTATAATGATCCCTTTCTTTCTGAGAAAGATATTCGCAGAAGGGGCCTTATCCTTGACTTTTGTACCTATGTTTGTTGAGAAGAGAAGGGAATCCATTGAGCGAGCCTTCGAATTTGCATCGACCGTTCTATTGCTTGTTATCAGCGTTACATCCATCATATCAGTAACAGGCGTTGTTTTTTCTACCCCGGTAACCAGGGTTTTCGCAGGTGGGTTTGATCCAGAAGTGATTCTGCTCACATCGAAGCTGATGAAAATAACCTTTCCATTTGTGCTTCTTGTTTCTACATGGAGTGTTTTTTACGGGGTGCTTAATAGTTTTGATGCTTATTTTCTTGCGGCTCTTTCTCCTGCGTTTATCAACCTTTCAACCATAACCGGTATTGCCCTTTCCAGGCATTTCAATCCACCGATTTTGGGACCAACCATTGCCTTTGTTGTTGGAGGTGGAATTCAGGTACTGGCAGTGATAACAGCTGCGAAAAAGAAAGGGTTCAGGTTTAAGGCCCGATTCAACAAAAAAGACGCCAGGGAATTTCTCAAAATTTTTGGACTCACAATGATATCCCCGGCCATCGCTCAGGTAAATTCGCTTGTGGATACAAGAGTAGCCACAGAATTGGGTTCAGGTGCGGTTTCAAGTTTGCAATATGCTATGAGGCTTTACCAGCTTCCTCTTGGCATTTTCGGAATCTCGGTGGCTACCGTCGTGCTTGCCGAGCTGTCTAAATACATCAAGAACACCGAGAAGTTCAACGAAACCCTATGGACATCTCTCGAAACGCTTCTTTATTTCATCCTTCCGGCTACTTTGGGCCTTATTGTGCTTTCAAAAGAAATTGTATCTTTGTTGTTTCAAAGAGGCGCCTTTAGTTACATCGATACGCTCAATACAGCCCGCATTTTGAGAATTTATGCAGTTGGACTCCCATTCTATGGGCTATTCAACATCTTTTCAAGGGTTCACTATTCACGCCAAAATCCTAGATTCCCCTCTCTTATAGCGGCCTTGATGGCGGGGATCAACATCGTATTGGACATTGTTCTGGGATTGTCCTATGGCCCGGTGGGAATAGCATGGGCAACAGCTATCGCGGGCATCTTTGGATTTTTAAGTGTCAGTTTGCAAGTACTTCTGGCTGTTAAAGCTACTAAAAGTCAACTGTATGAATTATTGAAAATCACCATGGCAAGTCTTATTATGACCATTACACTTTTCATTGAAAGGCAGTTACTCCCTGCAATGAATCTTTCGAGTATCATTGAAGTTCTCTCCGGAGTAGCTATATATCTGCTGCTCTCTAAACTTTTTGCTCTCAGGGAATACAAATATATAAAAGGTGTGTTTAAAAGGCGATAGCCCTTTGTTGCAGTGTTGTTCCTGATTTCTTTTGACGGCTTGCGTAATGTATCGAGCTCTTATCATTATATACCTCCTTATTGATAGTTTCTGTGAACAAAACTTATGAATTCTGTGTGGGAATAAAATTTCTCAGCGTGCTAAAATATTACAGGAGGTATTGAAATGAACAATGTTTTTGTGGTCGTTGACACCGAAACTACCGGTTCGAGTCCCCTTAATGGAGATAGAATAATAGAAATCGCTGCAATTCCTATTTACCATGGGAAGATATATTACGAACTGCGCTTTCACTCACTCGTAAACCCGCAAATAACAATTCCTGCTGCCATAAGCAGTATTCATGGATTGAAAAACGCAGATGTTAATGATGAGCCTAGCATGCTAGAAGTATTTCCGAAGTTTAAGGAATACGTTGGAAATGCCGTAATCGTTGGGCATAGCATATCGGTAGATATGAAGTTCTTTGACATAGCAGCGAAAGAAACGGGTACCTTTCCTTTCTCTAATGACTATATAGATACCTATGAACTCGCTAAATCCCTTTTCCAGGAGGGGCCATATAGCCTTGCAGAGCTTGCAAGGCGTTTGAAGGTCAAAGACGTACCCACACATCGCGCTCTTGATGATGCCAGAGTAGATGCAAAGGTTTTTCTTGCTCTTGTGAAAAGGATTGGAGGATTTTCAAAGTTGGGAATATACAAAAAACATTGGAGGGGTTAACATGGTGAAAAATTTTGTACTCGATACCAACGTACTGGTTCACGACCCAGATTGTCTGGAAAAATTTGAAGACAACGTGCTGATAATTCCTTTCCCTGTGCTTGAGGAAATCGATAAACTCAAATCAAAACCAGGCTCTCTCGGTCAAAGGGCCAGGCAAATGAACAGGAAGCTTGATGAAATCAGGAATAATGGAGATATCACAAAAGGCGTGAAGTTAAATTCTGGTGGTTTTGTCAAAATACTCATATTCAACGACTTCAATGTGACGCTTCCACCATTTATGGCTGAGCATTACAAAGACAATGCAATTCTTCTGTATACTCTGGAGCTGAAAAAGCGTGACAAAAAGCCCACCATTCTCGTAACCAAGGATATTAACTTAAGGGTAAAGGCGGATGTTTTAGGACTTGAGACCCAGGATTACCTCGCCGATAAAGTAGAAATCAATGAAATACTCTCTGGAGTGAAAGAATTCAATGATTCTTCTTTGAGGGAAACCTTTGTTAGAATCGGGAGCATTTCTATCAGGGATATTGAACCAGGGCTTTACCCTAATACTTTTGTTGATTTTGGGAATGGAGTTTATGGTAGAGTAGATCCCGAAGGAAAAAGTGTAGTGAAACTCTCTGTCTCTATGGAAACTTCATGCTGGGGGATTTACCCACGAAACAGGGAACAACTCTTCGCTTATGAACTGCTTCTGGATGACAGGATTAAATTCATTTCCATGCCCGGAATCGCGGGAACTGGCAAAACATTGCTTTCCCTGGCTGTGGGAATGAGAAAGGTTGTTGATGAAAAACTTTATGAAAGGATGCTCGTTTCGCGGCCTGTGATCCCCATGGGTCAGGATATAGGCTTTCTACCCGGTTCCCAGGAAGAGAAAATGAAGCCCTGGATGCAGCCGATATATGATAATCTTTTCCTTTTGTTCACAAATCGTCATGTAGATCCTGATACCTTTCTTAAGCGAAGTGAAAAGCTGGGGATTGAGGTACTTGGTTATATACGTGGTAGGTCGATACCAAATCAGTTTATGATTATAGATGAAGCTCAGAACTTGACCCCACATGAGGTGAAGACCATTTTGACGCGTATCGGCGAAGAGTCAAAAATCATTCTCATAGGCGATCCATATCAGATCGATAATATGTATCTCGATACGAATAGTTGCGGACTGGTATATGCTGCCTCTAAATTCATTTCCCATCCTCTGGCGGGGCATATCACTCTCGTCAAAGGTGAAAGGTCTGAGCTTGCCACAGCTGCCGCAGAATTGTTATAGTGAGGTGTTTGATGAAAGAGAATAAAAGTGTGCCAAAAGAATTTGATTTGTACTTGAAAATCGCGAGGAAGGACATACATGTACTCTGCTATATCGCCGAGGCTGAAGATAATCTGATGAATATCAGGCATACAACCGAAGAAGGGTACCTGAAAGTCATTGTTCCTGGTGATTTATTGCAGGAGGCTTTGAATTTTCTTGATAGCATAAAAAATGTTATAAATCTGGAAGTGGTGGAAATTCGTGAAAATCCAGGCCATACTTGATTCGTTAAAGCTGCCGCTCCCCAGGGAAAGAGCAAAGAGTGTAAGAGATATAGATTACGACCGGTTGGTTGGTATGGGGTATGATACCATACTCTTTGATTATGATAACACGTTGGCAACATGGCGCTCTCAGTTTGATATGAGAAACCGCGAGATTATAGAAAGCCTATTAGAGCGCGGTTTAAAAGTTGCAGTAGTTACAAACGCTCCTTATGAAAGAGTGAAACACATGAAGGAGTTTTTTAGTAACCGTGTCAAACTCTATCACTCTATGAAAAAGCCGAGTACCAGGGAGTTAATGAGGGTTTTAAAAGAGTTGGAATCAAAGCCTGAAAAAGCTGTAATCATTGGAGATCTTTTCCTCACTGACATAATCGCAGGCAACCGCATGGGGATGTACACAATTATGGTTAAGCCTGCTATAAGCAAAGAAGCCGCCTTTTACCAGAAAATGGGGGGATTTGTAACCATAGCAGCCTACACCGTGTTTTTTTACACCATTGGCTGGTTTTTCAGAATTATCGAGTTGATTAACCCACACCTTTTTGTTGATGACATTTCTGATGTAGATTTTGAACAGTTGAAAGAAGCTGGCTATGAACTCGCCATCTTGGATTTTGACAATACCCTTGAACCTTGGGGGAGCGATGAGCTCTCAAAAGAGAGGGAACTCCTCATCCGACGCATTCAGTTAGTGGGGCTAAAAATCGTTATAATTTCAAATGGCAGAAGGCTCAGACTTAGAAATATAGAAGCTTTCGTTCCTGGAGTTGAGATTATTTCAGAGGCAAGAAAACCCTTACCTCGTAAAGCTCGAAAATATTTGAATAGAAAAGGAATAAAGCCTTATCATTCGGTTGTTATTGGGGATCAGCTTTTCACTGACATATTGATGGGGAACTTACTTGGAGCTTTCACGATTAAGGTGAATCCCATCTCCGAAAAAGAGTTCTACTGGACGCGCATGATGAGGAAAATCGAGAAGCTTTTCCTCAGGTTTATAAAACGCAAAACCGCATTGGAGGAAATCAGAAGATGAAGTGTAAGGGCTGTGGCGTTGAAATACAAACCTCAAATGAAGAGGCTCCAGGATATATACCGCTTGATGTGCTCGAAGCCAGGCTTGCTGAGGGAAAAGAGGTATATTGTAAGCGCTGCTTTTCCTTGAAACACTATGGAAAACTCTCAAATCGTTTCGAGCTGGAACATTCTTTAGATTTGCTTGAGAAATATCTAACCCTGGCAAGTAACGTTTTGTACATTATAGACATCTTTGATTTCGAAGGTACTTTTAGGCGAGAAATTCAAGAACTTGTAGCTGATAAGAACGTCTATTATCTCATCAACAAAGTTGATCTCATACCGAAAGAAATCACGCCTTCGGAGATAAAAACCTGGGTAAGAAATAGATTAAAGGTTCAATCCACGAGAATAAGGCTCCTTTCGGCGAAAAATGAAAGAGGAGTTTCAGGTCTTCTGAGATTTTTGAAGGGAAAAAAGGAAAAGCGCTTTATAACAATAGGCGTGACAAATGTTGGAAAATCTTCTGTTTTAAATGCCCTTGCTGGAACGAACACATTGACTATAAGTCGTTACCCCGGGACCACTCTCAAAGCTGTGGAATTTCACAGTAAAGTGCACGGCTTATCTTTCATCGATACACCGGGAATAATAACCAGAGATAGGGTAACCGATTTAATGGACAGTTCTTGCCAGTCTAAAATGTTGCCCGAGAAAAAACTGAAAATTCACACTTTTAAGCCTAAGGAAAAGACAAGAACCATATTTATAGGGGGACTTGTAAGAGTAGATGCGGAACCCGGAACTCCTCCAGGGCCAATTTTCCATGTCATTTCATCTGAAAAAGTCACAGTTCACGAAACCAAACCCGAAACAGCAACGGATAAGTGGGAGAGCTGGTTGGGAACTTTTCTGTTTCCGCCATGTTCAAGGCAAAAACTTCATGATTACGAATGGGAGAGTGTTAAATTAAGGCTCTTTACCGGTCAGGAAGTTGCTATAAAAGGCCTTGGATGGATAAATGTGGCAAGGGGTCCCCTTGAGATAACAATTACCCATCCGGTTAACACGAAACCAGTAGTTAGAAACGGGCTAGTAGGTCCATTGAAGTTCAAAAAATAAAACTGATTTGGAGGTGTTTTGGTGAAACTCAAGGAATATCCAATTAAAGCGGGTGTATCTAACAGACACGTTCATCTTTCTCAGGAACATCTGGAAATCCTCTTTGGAGAAGGTTACGAATTAACCCCCATCAAAGATCTCGGGCAACCAGGTCAATATGCCGCTCAAGAAAAGGTGATACTTGTAGGACCTAAAGGAGCAATTGAAGGGGTTAGAGTTCTCGGCCCTGTTAGAAAGGCGACCCAGGTAGAAATCTCCAGAACTGACGCTTTTAAGCTCGGAGTAAAACCTCCGATAAAAGATTCCGGTGACCATGAGGGCTCAGTAGGTCTTACCCTGGTTGGGCCCAGAGGAACTGTCGTACTGAAAAGGGGTGTAATACTTGCCAAAAGGCATATTCACATGACACCTGAAGATGCAGAAAAACTTGGTGTTAAGGATAAAGACCTTGTTATGGTATATTGTAAAGGCAATGGCGAACGAAAAACGATATTCGATGATGTCCTTGTCAGAGTCAGCGGTTCTTATGCTCTCGAATTTCATGTTGATGTTGATGAAGCTAACGCAGCAATGATCAACAACAACGACGAGGTTTATATTATTGAGGAGCTGTAATTTGCTGTATTTGGGGACGAGCGGTTATCATTTTCGAGATTGGATAGGGACAGCCTATCCTGAAGACATTAAGCCTTCACAGATGTTGAGTTATTATCGAAGTATCTGGCATTTCAACACCGTCGAACTGAATTTTACCTATTATCGAATGCCGGATTGCCATACTCTTGCTGCCATTTCAAGAAAAGTTCCCGGTGATTTTCGCTTTGCGGTGAAATCACCGGGTTCTATTACACATGAATGTTGGAAAAGTCTCGATCTTGATGGAGCAATCAAAGAACTAAAAACCTTCAAAAACGCTCTTGCCCCTCTCGTGTCGGAAGGCAGGCTCGGCCCGGTACTTTTTCAATTTCCATGGGGATTCAGGCCTAGTAATGACAACATCAATTACTTGAAAGAACTCACAAATTTCTGTGCAGAAAACGGTATTAACCCAGCAGTAGAGTTTCGACACAGCGATTGGGAGGTTGAGGATTACAGTGCTGTATTGATTCAATATGCTGCTATCCCTGTAATAGTCGATGCCCCAAAAATAGATAACCTCTTTCGCTATCGTCCCATTTCTGGAGAAAATGTAGCTTATTTTAGATTGCACGGTAGAAATGTCAATTGGTTCACTTCTGAGGGAAGTGAGAGGTATAATTACAATTATTCTGATGACGAACTGAGATTTTTTGCACTGGACGTGATAGAATTCTTATCGAAGGGACTCGATGTGTACGTGTACTTCAACAACTGTCATATGGGTAATGCCGTACATAACGCCCTTCGTCTCAGAGAAATGGTAGGAGGTGCCTGAACTCTCGATGAACTACAGTGATTATTTCAACATTGTGCTGAGAATGCTCTCGAATGGAGCCGAACCATACGAGATCTTTGATGAACTCTCTAAGTTCGGCTTAATGGAAAATGAAATCGATGAGATTTTTAATGTGGCCCTTAGGATGCTTATAACCGGCTACGATACAACACAGATAATTTTCGGAGATGGTTATGATCTCAAGAGAAGGGTTTTCATAGACGATGAACTGGAAACTCTGAAATCTTTTCCCAGACTTTTCAAATCCTACCTTTGGGGTGAAATATCGCCTTCCGATTTTGAAAAATCTCTCACAGATTTTTCCGATTTTGATGGATAAAACAAGACGCGGGTTTTACCCGCGTCAACATTTTGCTTGTTCCTTCTTTTCTCCTTCTCGCTATATTCTAACCCTATACCCATTTGGCCAGCGGAATGAAGCTTTTCAGTGGCATCAGCTCGGAATTTGGCACAACCCGAACTGTATAAGCCATTTTTCCTTCTTCTTCAACGTTGAACTTGCCGTGATACAAATATTCCCCGTGTACATCCTCTTTTTCTATTTCCATGGGGAAGGTTTTGAAAGCTATCATTTTGTCGTTTTCATCGAATTTTGCCACGAAGATTTCGACTTTGACTTCCTCGGGGGTCAATTCACCCAGATAGACATTTGCCGTTATTTCTATTGATTGCCCCACACTTATGCTGCTTCTGAACCCAGGCCTTGGAATATTGGGTTTGATTCTGATGAAATCCCAGTTTTGTCTTAACCGTTGCTCCCATTTGGAAAGCGACAATGCTCCATTGTAGCTATCCCTTTCCACGAAGCTCATAGAGCCCATGGCTTTCAAATAGATCTTGTTTGCATAGTCCATGAGCATACGGTGTGTGTTGAAATTCAGGGCAACGCTCTTGATCGAGGCTTTCATTTTTTTTATCCAACCTGTTGGGATTCCTTTTTCATCGGTTTTGTAATAAAGCGGAACGATTTCCTTTTCCAATGTACTGTATATTGAAACGCTGTCTATTCTATCCTGAAGTTCCGTGTCTTCATAATCCCTGTTGTCCCCGATTGTCCATCCATTTTCGCCATTATATCCTTCAACCCACCAACCATCGAGAGCGCTGAAGTTAATAGCCCCATTCATTCCAGCCTTTTGCCCACTCGTTCCGCTGGCTTCATGTGGGCGCCTCGGGTTATTCAGCCAGACATCTACACCGCTAACCATGTGTCTTGCGACATTCATGTCGTAATTTTCGAGGATCACAATACGGTTTTTGAATTCAGGCATCCTGGAAACCTCATAGATCTTTTTGATCAAATTCTTACCGGGATCATCAGCGGGATGGGCTTTTCCAGCGAAGATGAATTGAACGGGTCGTTCTGAATCCATCAGAATTTTTTTCAACCTCTCAATATCCTTAAAAATAAGTGTAGCCCGCTTATATGTGGCGAATCTTCTTGCAAAGCCTATTGTTAGGATATTTTCGGGCAGAATATCATCTACTTCCATTAAATCTTCTATTGTTTCACCAAGCCTTAACCTTTGCCTTCTTAATCTACCATGCAGAAAAGTTCGCATACGTTTTTTCAGCTTTAAATGCACCCTCCAGAGCTCTTCGTCAGGTATATCATCTATGTGTTCCCATACCTCGGGAGAGGTAACATTTTCATGCCAGTTTTCAGGAAGGTAGCGATCGAAGAGTTCTTTCAAATCCCTGTTCAACCAGGTCCATATATGGACACCATTTGTAACATGTCCGATTGGAACTTCGGGTTCCGGAAAATCCGGAAAAATATGTGTCCACATGTGCCTTGACACTTTACCGTGCAATTTGCTCACACCATTCGAGACCGCAGAGAGTCTCAGCGCTAGCACTGTCATACTGAAATGCTCGCGCCCATCTTTTGATTTTTCGATTCCAAGATCGAGAAATTCCCTTCGTGAAATGTTTAATCTCGGCCAAAAATCATTGAAGTATTTATCGATGAGGGTTACGTCGAAAACATCGTTTCCGGCAGGCACCGGAGTATGAGTCGTGAAGACACTCCCGGCTTTAGTTGCTTCAACAGCACTTCTGAAGTCTAACCCTTTGCTTTGAACGAATTCTCTTATTCTTTCAAGGCTTAAAAAGGCTGCATGTCCTTCGTTCATATGCCATACTCTTGGATTGTATCCAAGAAGCCGAAGGGCCCTTACCCCTGCTATTCCGAGAACTATTTCTTGCTGTATTCTCGTTTCTCGGTTGCCTCCATAAAGCTGTGAGGTGATTTTCCTGTCTTCAGGATCATTTTGTGGGATGTCAGTGTCAAGCAAAATAAGGGGGGTTCTACCCACCTGAGCCTGCCATATTTTAACCCAGATACGCCTTTCGGGAAAATCCACTTTGACGTATATTTCTTCGTTATCTTCATCAAAAGCAGGCCTTACCGGAAAATCCTCAAAATCGTATGCTGGAAAATCGGCATGCTGCCAACCAGTTTCATCAATGGTTTGGTTGAAATATCCATGACGATATAGCAAGCCAACGCCTACGAGATTAATGCCGAGGTCGCTGGCCGTTTTCAGGTGGTCACCAGCAAGAATACCCAATCCGCCCGAATAAATGGGAAAGGATTCATGAAGGCCGTATTCCGCGCAAAAATAGGCAATTTGATCGTTGGCTTTATCTGGATGTGTTCGCTTTATCCAGGTATCTTCAGCTTCCATATATTGCTCAAACTGCTGTAGAACCTTATCGTAATTTTCAAGGAAATCCTTGCTTTTTGAAAGCTCTTGAAGTCTGTCTTGATCTACTCTCCTTAACAACTTTACAGGGCTTCTTTTGACCTCATACCAGAGTTCTTGATCCATGTCTTTGAAAAGTTCTTCGGCTTCAGGATTCCATGTCCACCAGAAGTTATAAGCAAGCTCTTCCAGCTTCTTTATTCTGTCAGGCAGCCGAGGAATAGCTCTCATTTTTTCGATAAAGTACATCGAAGGACCTCCTTCCGAATTGATAAATGCAACATTATAATTATAAATCAAAATGGTTTAAAAATCCACGATATGAAAGCTTATTCGGGAATAATCTTGATTATTGATTAAATATGCAGAATTTTAGTGAGGGAAAAATCGCGAGAAAAAAAGGAGAGCCTGAGCTCTCCTTGTAGGTTATCTCTTCTTTATTCCACGTTTCTTATCGAGTCTTCTTCTGTAATCAGAAATCTTCCTTGAACTGTCTTTCAAAAACTTTGAAAGCTTTCTTTCAAAATCCTTGTCGAGGTTCTGGTCATCTGTACCCGATTCCCCTAAGTCTTTAATGGAAAGTTCCCATTTCCCATCTCGAGTAGTTCCGACTATCTTTACTTTGACCTTTTGTCCTACATTAAGATGATCGTTGATGTTTTTCACATAACTTTTGGAGATCTTGGAGATATGAAGGAAACCCTGCTCACCACCTTCCAGCTCTACATGAGCCCCAAACTTCATTACAGCGGTGATCTTTCCTTCAACAATGTTGCCTACTTTCGCACTCACATTCCTAACCTCCAATGGTTTTCAAATATAGAATAAGTGACAACTCAGTAGTTGTCGCCGTACTTGTTCTTGAACTTCTGGACTCTACCCTCGGTATCTACGATTAGAGAGCTCGTATCACCCTTATAGAAAGGATGGCAATTGGAACAAAGATCGATTTTTATGTCTTCACGTGTTGACCAGAACATGTGTTCCGCCCCGCAGGTGCATTTTACCGTAACAAGCTTAAGCTCGGGATGTATACCTTTTTTCATCGGGCCTTCACCTCTTCAATAGTTTAATTTTACGAAGTTCATTATATCATATGTATGAGATACTGTCAAAGGAATGTAAGAATAGAGAGTAAAAAAACTGTATCGGCGGTTTAATTCTTTTAAAGAAGGCGTGATTGTATGAACATCTTAAAACAAGCGGAAGACCGACTTTATGAAGAAGGATTTTTTTCTTATTATGAAACGAGAAAAAGAGAGATTATGAAAATTTCTTACATACTTAGAAGTGCCAAACCCGAAAAAGCTATACGCTTTCTAAAAAAGGAATTTGGCGCGCTTAAACTGTTCGAAGCCGGAGAGGCCCTTGCCTTCCTGTTGGAAATGCTCGCTGAAAAAGAGAAGCCTCTGGAAGAAAAGGTCATCTTCGTTGCAGAACTGAGTGAATCAGAAGTCGAAGAAATCATAAAATTGCTCTATTTTATCTACCCCTTTTCATACCCTCCAGTTCCCCGGGATGTTGAAATGAAGGACCTTCACGAATACTTTCAATGGAAAAAAGAATGTGATGCTTCAATAGGTAGGGCTTTTGAAAATTACATCATGCTTGAATGTGCGCTGAATTTTAGACGATCCCCTATTCCAAATGACCTGAAAACTTTTTTGGAGAGCATCGAGTTAACCGATATGAGAAAGTTGAAAAAAGGACGAGAAAAGTTAAGACACCTTAGTAATGATGCGAAGAAAAGAATGAGGAAATTGAAATACACCCACCCTTACGTACGTACTGTACTCTTTGCCAAAAATACTGTTCCGATTATCATCGATGGTAGCAATATTATCTATTCCAAAGCCGATTTCCCTGATTTGAAAAACATCAACAAACTTTTTGAATACTTCGCCCGTTCATCACCAGTGTATTTTCCCTACCGTATTGTATTCGACAGGAATGTGCGGTATAAAATCAAAGGAAGTCAGCAACCTGAACTCGAAAAATTGTTGTCTTTACCCATTGTAGAATTATATTCGCCAGCTGATGAAAGGATAATACAACTTGCGAGGAGCCTAAAAGGCCATATACTCAGCTACGATAGATTTCAGGAATATGATACAAAAGGCATAGAAATAATAAAACCGGAGGATTTGAGATGAGAACAGCGGATTTTGATTTTGAATTGCCAGAGAAATTGATAGCTCAGGAGCCCGTTTTGCCCAGGGACCAATGCCGTCTTTTAGTGGTGAGAAGAGACTCAAATCAATTTGAGCACAGAAAATTCTATGAGATCAAAGAATTTCTTAGTGAATCCGATCTGCTTGTGCTGAATGACAGCAGGGTGATCCCAGCGAGACTTTATGGCAGGAAAAGCACTGGAGCAAAAGTGGAGGTTCTCCTAATAGAGAGGATACAAAACGGTACCTGGAAAGCCATAGTGAAGCCGGGTTCAAAAATAAAGAAGGGGAGTACACTTGTTTTTGATGAATTGAGCTGCAAAGTTGTTGAACATCTTCCTGACTCTACAAGAGTTCTGGAGTTTAATGAACCCGGTGCGGAAGAGACAATCAAGAAAATTGGAAAAATGCCTATTCCACCTTATATAAAAAAATACCCGAAGAACCCTGAGCTTTACCAAACTGTCTATGCAAAGGCCGAGGGATCAGTGGCTGCTCCCACAGCCGGGCTTCATTTTACAAAGGAATTACTCAGTGAGCTGCAAGCCAGTGGTGTGAACATTACTTATATAACTTTGCATGTAGGGCTTGGAACTTTCAGACCAGTTAAGGTTGATAAAATCGAGAACCACAAAATGCATAGCGAATTTTATACGATTTCTGAGAAAACCGTCAAAAAAATCTCTGAAACGCGCCAAAAAGGGGGAAAGGTAATAGCAGTAGGAACTACAGTGGTACGCACGCTTGAAGCCGTAGCCGCTGAGAATGCTGGAAATCTAATAGCCAAATCGGGATATACAGATATATTCATTTATCCACCCTTTAAATTCAACGTGGTTGATGGAATTATAACAAACTTCCATCTTCCCCGTTCCACACTTTTAATGCTCGTTTCTGCTTTCGCAGGCAGGGAGAAGATTCTCAATGCATACAGAGAAGCTGTAAAAGAAAGATATCGCTTCTTCTCCTTTGGTGATGCCTG
>Ga0209834_10000151_pt1 | contig 41076 bp, 6 predicted proteins | sample Mar14236cmmetaG_FD_184134 | JGI IMG/M metagenome (GOLD analysis project Ga0209834, IMG submission 184134) | Marine hydrothermal vent microbial communities from Guaymas Basin, Gulf of California to study Microbial Dark Matter (Phase II) - Marker... ... | reverse complement strand
ACTTCGCGTCTCGGGTTTTTTGTCGGCTCTGCTTCGCGTCTCGGGTTTTTTGTAGAGGGTTTTTTTGTAGATTTGCTCTGCTTCGCGTCTCGGGTTTTTTGTAGAGACGCGATGCTTCACGTCTCGGGTTTTTTGTCGGCTCTGCTTCGCGTCTCGGGTTTTTTGTAGAGGGTTTTTTTGTAGATTTGCTCTGCTTCGCGTCTCGGTTTTTTTGTAGAGACGTGATGCTTCACGTCTCTCGTTTTTTGTAGAGACGCGATGCTTCGCGTCTCTCGTTTTTTGTAGGCTCTGCGAAGCGTCTCTCGTTTTTTGCAGAGACGCGAAGCATCGCGTCTCTACAGGCAGCTTCTATTAAAATACCTGAAAATTTATGGTTCAGTACTTAACGATGGCAAACTAAAGTTGGAAGGCTGGCTTTGAGTTATTTTTTATTTGATTTCGCGCCTAATTTCTTCATCAGTTTGTCGAGACTGTTTTGGCTTAATTTTGAACTGAGGAAGTCGGAAGGGGTGTAGTCCCCCGTTTTTTGTGATTTACAGTGGGTAATCAGGGTTTGTAAGGCCGCTATGAAATCGTGTGCTAATTGTTCAATGGTGGCACGATGATGGCGGTTTTGGCTGTAAGTCCATTCGAGTTGTAATTGATTTTCGGTTATTAAGCCATTGATTTCTATTAAATAACGACGTTGTTCTGATGGGCTATGTGTTTTACCACTGTTTTCTTGAGCCATTTTAAAGAGTATGTCATCTGATAATTGATTATCAAATTGACCCAGATAGTTAAAAGAGATTTCTGGTTGAGGGAGCATTTTTAGCTGCCAAGCGGTTTTTGGGTTTAAGTAACGTAATAGCCCATAACCGATACCGCGGTTAGGTATGTGACGCAATTGTTCTTTGATGGATTTTAGGGTGTCGCTGGGTGAGTTTGCGTTATCCAGTGTTAACAGTACGGGGTAAATACTGGTAAACCAACCGACTGTGCGTGATAAATCACTGTTTTCAAATAAGTCTTCGCGCCCATGCCCTTCTAAATCAATGACTAGCTCGTGGTTTGTCGTCCAGCGGCTCAAACTCTGTACTAAAGCGGTTAGCAGTATATCGTTGATTTGTGTATTGTAGACGGAGGGAACTTCGTTCAATAAGGCGTGGGTTTCTTCAACCGTTAAAGAAACGGTGATTTGTGCGCTGGAGGCGACGGTATTGCTCGTTGAATACTCGGTGGATGATGTTAACTCTGGGGAGAAGTCAACTGGCAAAGGGGTGATCTCGCTAAATGAAAGCCAGTGGTTTAATTCGGCTGTGACTGTCACCGATTGGGCATATTCGCTGAGCCGTTCTGACCAAGCTTTAAAAGAGGTGGTTTTGGCTGGCCATTGAATGGCTTCATCTTGGCTGAGTTGTTGGTAGGCGGTTTGCAACTCTTCTAACAAAATGCGCCAAGATACGCCGTCAATTGCCATATGATGGATGACGATGAGCAAACGGCTGGGGGTTGTGGGGCCGAGTTCAAATAAAATGACGCGCAATAAGGGGCCTTTGGAGAGATTGAGACTGGCTTGTTGTTGATTGGCGGCCGTTTCTAGGGCCTGGAACTGTTGATGGGTTGCCAATTCGGATAAATTGATGACTTGAAAGGGCAAGCTGTCTTCTGAGTTTAAGTCTATCTGTGTGGCTTGCCAATCTGATTCATTGCGCGTCAATCGTAGACGAAAGATATCGTGATGGCTAAGCCACTGTTGCACGATTTCCGCTAACCAGGCCCGATTGGGTTCGGTTGGGCCGGCAAGCAGTACGGCTTGATTGAAGTGGTGAGCGGCTTGCCCGTTTTGTTCTAAAAACCAATGGTGTATGGGTGTGAAGAGTACTGGGCCCGTGACTATGCCTTGTTCTGCTTGAATCAAGGCTGTGCTGGCGACTTCAGCCAATTCTGCAATCGTTTGATGTTGAAAGAGTAATCGGGGTGTGAGTTGCAATCCGGCTTGATTGGCTCTGGCAACGATTTGAATACTGAGGATCGAGTCGCCACCGCTTTCAAAGAAATTGTCGTGAATACCGACTTGTTCTAAACCCAGTACCTCGGCCCAAATCGTGGCTAATAGGTTTTCAGTTGAGGTGCGCGGTGCTACTTGTTCTTTATCGGCTTTGTTGGTGGAGATATCTAAGGTTTGAAGCGCACGGTAGTCAATTTTGCCATTGGCGGTTAAGGGGATGACTTCTAACATCACAAAGGCGGCCGGTACCATGTAATCAGGTAGCTGATCTTGTAGATATTGCCGTAGTTGAGGCACTAATTTGCGATTCAGTTTCTGTTGTAATGGGTTATTGGCGTACTGATGCCAAGGTTTTTTAAAGGGTTCAGGGCTAATGGGATAAGGGGTGATGGCTAATGGATCGTGATGATGTCTGAATAAGACATCATAGCAGCCAATGGTATCGCTCCAAGTGATAATGACTTCATAAGGTGAGTTGTCTGTGAGTTGCCATAAGTCTTCAGGATCGATGCCGATGGGCTGATGTGTGGAAAGGGTTTCCTGTAGTTCACCTACCGTTTCAGTGGGCGCGGCGTTGGCAAGCCATTCTAAGGTTTTGATTTCTGTTTCCAGACGCGCATTGGGTACCCCTCGCACGCCAAAACTTTGGCCCTGAGGGGACTGCGTTTCCGCTTGAAGCGTTTCTCTTGAAGCTTCGGGCGTTTCACTATTTCCTTGATTTCCTTGTAATCGTTGCAGAATACTGTCTAATGTAAAGGGTTGGTTTTGCCAATCTTGCCAGGCGATTTCTACAGTCGGCGCGGTGTCACCCACTTGCAAAATCACTTCATAACGAAATCGGCTCAGTTCATTATGATAACAACCTCGTTTCAATTGAATTTGTACAGTGCTCAACTGAGGATAATGTTGTTTTAAGGCTATGAAAAAAGCGGGATCAATGACTAATTCAACTTCTTGGGCTATATGTTGTTGCACTTGTTGCCGTAAGGCGGATTGATTGAGCGAATCGGGTGCTTGATAGCCTTGAACAGAAGCATGATAAGCTTTGAGCAGCGGTAAACTACGAATGTCACCGAGGAAAATAGCGCCACCGGGTTGCACTACTTGGATGGCCTGATCTAATACCTTGATCAGGTAGTCAATGCTGGGAAAATACTGAATGACTGAATTGAGAATAATGGTGTCAAAAGTGCCGGGTGCGATATCGTTAAAATCATCGGCCGGGCGTTGAAACAGCTTGACATGTTCTAGCGGTTTGATTTGATGCTTGAGTTGCTCAACTTGTTGCAAGACGACGGGGGAAAAATCGGTTCCCCAATATTGTTGGCTATGCGGTGCAATACGGGATAACAATAAGCCTGTGCCGCAACCGATTTCCAAAACACGCTTGGGTTTTAAAGACAGAATGGCATTGACGGCGGCGTCAACCCATTCGCGCATTTCTGCTGGCGGGATGGGTAAACCGGTATAGCTACTATTCCAGCCGGCAATATTAAAGCTGGGATCGGCTACGGTATCGGGTTGGCCATAGTTTTCATCGAAAACGTCTTCCCATTGGTTAATGAGTTCACTTTGATCAGCGACATCATCAGCCATTTGGCTGGGATCATCAAAATCAGGCACCACATAAGCCATTAACCGCTTATTTTCTTCTTCGTTTGAAACTGTGGAGCTGGTGATTACTGCTTCTCGTACTGCGGTGTGTTGCAACAATACGGTTTCAATTTCTCCTAATTCAATACGAAAACCCCGTATTTTGACTTGTAGATCGATGCGGCCTAAATATTCAAGACTGCCATCGGCTAAATAACGCGCCAAGTCTCCCGTTTTATAGAGACGTGCATTGGGTTCATCACTAAACGGGTTTTTGATAAATCGCTCTGTTGTGAGTTGAGGCCGGTTGAGGTAGCCGCGAGCCACGCCGGCACCGCCGACGTATAATTCTCCTGGAATCCCGATAGGGGTTGGTTGGCGATGACGATCCAGTATGTAAATGTGTAAATCGGGAATCGGTATGCCAATCAGACTGCCTGGAGAATTGAGATCGGCTTGCGTGAGTGGACGATAAGTGACATGTACGGTGGTTTCGGTGATACCGTACATATTCACTAATTGGGGCGTTTGATCACCATGTCGTTCAAACCAAGGTTTTAAGGTTTGAAAGTCTAGGGCTTCTCCACCAAAGATGATTTGTCGTAACGTTAAATTGTCATTGGGTTTTCCAACACGTTCTTCGGCCTGAATCAGTTGACGAAAGGCTGATGGGGTTTGGTTGAGAATCGTCACCTGTTGGCTGACAAGCAATTCGTAGAAGCTGTCAGGTGAGCGGCTTATCCAGTAGGGAACGATGACTAAGCGACCGCCATAGAGCAGGGAGCCCCACAGTTCCCAAACGGAAAAATCAAAGGCATAAGAATGAAATAGGGTCCAAATATCTTGTTCATTAAAGTGAAACCAAGCTTGAGTGGCTGTCAATAAACGCGCCACATTCGCATGACACACTTCAACGCCCTTGGGTTTGCCGGTTGAACCTGAGGTATAAATCACGTAGGCGACATTGTCAGGTTTGACAGCACTCAAGGGATTCTCTGAAGCGCCCTGAGCAATCATGTCCCACTGGCTATCGAGACAAATCAGCGCAATGGGTGTTGTTGGCAGTTCTGTGACTAACGCTTCTTGCGTGAGCAATAGCGTGATTTTCGCATCTTCTAATATAAAAAGCAGCCGTTCAGGAGGAGAACTGGGATCTAAAGGCAGATAGGCTCCGCCCGCTTTGAGAATACCCAGTAGCCCGATCACCATTTCCAAAGAACGTTCGACACATAAGCCAACCAGCCTATCGGGTTGAATCCCTTGTGTTTGCAAATAGTGGGCAAGTTGATTGGCTCTGGTGTTCAATGCCTGATAAGTCACAGACTGTTCTTCAAACACTAGGGCAATGTGATTGGGTGTACGGGCGGCTTGGTTTTCAAACCCTTGATGAATGCAGGGTTCGGCTGGGTAGCTTGTGCTGTGATGCCAATCTAGCAATAGTTGATGTCGTTCTGCTTGGCTGAGCAATGATAATTCTGAAATAGGCTTGTCAGGCTGTGCAACAATCTCTGTCAATAAGGTGTGAAAATGTTTTAATAACCGCGCAATGGTGGCGGCCTCAAACATGTCTTGATAATAGAAAAAACGCCCGACAAGTTGATCAGCGGTTTCCCACAAGTGAAATTCTAAATCAAATCTGACTGTGCCGGCTTCAAATTCCACAGGGGTTATAGTGAAATCGATCAGTTTGATAGGCGGTTGAGGGACATTTTGAAAAGCTAAGGCGACTTGTACTAAGGCATTGCGACTCATATCCCGTTCAGGCTGCAAAGCTTCTACCAGTTTTTCAAAAGGCAAATCTTGGTGAGCATAAGCGCCTAGTGTCACCTCTCGTACCTGAGTCAGTAAGTCAATAAAAGTGGGTTCCCCTGATAAATCAAGGCGTAAAACGAGTATATTCACAAACAAACCTATCAGGGGTTCAATTTCTTGTCGCGTCCGGTTGGCGATAGGCGAACCAATGAGAATATCTTCCTGGCCGCTATAGCGTTCCAGTAAAATAGCGAAAGCGGCCAGTGAGATCATAAACAGTGTCACGCCAGATTGCTGACTCAAGGTTTTGAGTTGCTGGGTTAATTCGGGGGGAATTTCAAAATATTGGCTGCGCCCCCGGAAAGTATGGACTGGCGGACGTGGATGATCACTGGGTATTTCCAACACCGGTGGCGCGTCTGCTAACTGTTGTTGCCAATAATTCAGGTGTGTAGCCAGCACTTCTCCTGTCAACCATTGACGTTGCCACTGTGCAAAATCGACATACTGAATCGGTAATTCGGGTAGAGGAGAAGGGCTGCCAGTTGAAAATGCCTCCGACAGGGCAGATAATTCTTGGACTAAAATGCCCATTGACCACCCATCAGTAATAATATGATGAATCGTCATCAAAAAAACATGTTGTTCAGCGTTCAGTTGTATCAGGGTGGTACGGAATAATGGCCCTTGCTGGATATCAAAGGGACGTTGCGCCTCAATATCAGTCAAGTGTTGTACTTGTTCAGATTGTTTCTCTTCTGGTAGCTTTTGTAAATTGATAATTGAAAATTGATAATGATTGACAGATAGCGGATGAATCACTAGCACCGGTTTACCGTTAATCGTTTTAAAGCAGGTTCGCAAGGTTTCATGACGTTGGGCGATTGCCCTGATGCTCTGTTCAAGGGCGGTTATATCTAAATGCCCATCTAAACGCACGGCCGCTGGTGTATTATAGAAGGGGTTATCAGGTGTCAATTGATCGAGAAACCATAAGCGTTCTTGAGGAAAAGACAGCGGTAATGGGCCCTGTCGTTCAATCGGTTGAATTGGGGGGCATAATGATTTTGTGTTGTCGCGTTGTGCCAATTGAATCTGTTCGCTTAACCCAATCACGTTAGGATATTCAAATAGATAGTGTAGGGGTAATTCTACCGAAAAGATATCACGTATTCGTGACATCACTTGAACCCCCAATAAGGAATGGCCGCCTAATTGGAAGAAATTATCATGAATACCCACCTGCTCAATATTGAGGAGGGTTTTAAAAATACCGACTAACATGTCTTCAACAGGGTTACGCGGCGCGACATAAGCGGTCACCAATTTAGGCCTCTGATGAGTTTTCTGAGACTCAATGGTTTTTAAAATCTGTTCAGCGTCAAAGCACTCTGTTGCAATTTTGTAAAATAGGGATATCCCACGATCCAATCCTTTATTATAACCAATCCTTGTAGTTTGACTGGCCTTTTCATTGGCAGTCGGTATCAAAAGGGATTTTGGTGAAGACGGTTTTTCTATACTGGCAGGCCGATAAGTTAATTTGGCCACGTATTCGGCTGGCAATGCGTGCCAGCCTGGCTTAACCGATTGTTGCAAGGGGCTAGTGACACTTTCCAAGAAATCGCGTACCGGTTGATTTTTGGAAGTCGGGTTATAGCGTATCTTAATCTGGCTGATCTGTCGTTCTGTGGCGATTTTGCCTAACTGAGCGAGCATGTTATGCTCAACGCCTCTACCCAAGGCGCGGCAACTGAGTAGAAAGGTATCGACGATAAGGGCATCCGCGTCATATTCAAATAACATGAGGCCGACTAAACCATAATCCCCAAAACGATCTTTCACGTTCACAACCAGAGATTGATGTAGGGGCGAACCTACGTGTTCGCCCTCAACGTGTTTGCCCCCGACGTGTTCGCCCTCTTTGTTATCGCCCTCTTTGTTATCGCCCTCTTTGTTATCGCCCTCAACGTGTTCGCCCCCAACGTGTTTGCCCCCAACGTGTTCGCCCTCAACGTGTTTGCCCCCAACGTATTCGCCTATTTCAGCTTCTGTTCGTCTGATGGTGGTGAAATTAAATTGATTGGTTCGTTGTGTTAATTGTGAGACGCGATTCACTTGAGACGATGTCATGGGCGAAATCTGAATATCCAATTCGAGGCCCGCTAAGAAATCGGTGAAAGTCAGTGTTTGATCACGCCAAGATTCACGCTGTTGATTTTGCTGATAAAGCTGTGTGCGTTGTTGATCTTCCCAAGTGGTTTTTAAGATATCAAAGGCCCAAATATGTTCAATAAATCGGGGAAGCTGATTTAAGTCACTCGGTAATTGTATTGTGGTGACTGCGGGGCAATGGGCTTGCACTTCGGCACATTCGACTGGGTTATCATCAACAAAAATGAAGCTATCCAATCCCAAGTTCAGTTCTGCCGCTAAAGATTTGAGATTGTCTGATTTCGGTTGCCAGTTAATGCGCCAAGCAACCAGATGCTCGCGTTTGAGGCGCATATCGGTGCGCTGTTTAAATACGGCAAACACATCTTCTTCTTGATTTTTGCTGCATAAACACAAAAGTCGCCCGGCTGATTGCTGTTCCAGCATGAACTGTTGCAGGGCTTGGTGAGATGATTCAATGTGAATGCCAAGTGGCCCTTCCTCAGCACAAACGCCTTGCCAGAGTGTACCATCACAATCTAGTACGATTACTTTGTAGGGCGTGCGCTTGAGCGCATGAAGTTTTCTGGTAATCAGGGTGCCAAGCGCGGTAAAAAAAGTCGGGGTATAGGGGATATGGCCGAGTTGCTCTGCGTGCGGATCATGAAGCTGAGAAACAGGATACGTTTGGGTTAGCTCTGACGGGGTAATGAGAGAGAGGTTATTGATATCCGCTAATTGTTCGGCTAACTGGGTTTCGAGTTGTTGAGAAAGGGCCTGATCAGCAAATAACGGCGATGCTGGACAAACACAGACGATATAAGGTTTAACCGATTGTTTGGCAGCCGATTTCAAAATCGGCACAAAATCTTGCAGATTTTGCGCTATTTCATTTTTGATATCAGCCTCGTTTTCAGACTGGGCCCAATCTTCAAAGCGCAGCAATAGCACATTAATCCCTTTATCTCCTTGATCCGCTTTTAAAAGCAGGCTGTTGGGATCAAGTAATTGCTGGAAAACCTGATTGTAGGGGGAAAACTTGATCTGAAACGGTAGGGCTAGGGTTGATATCCAAAAGTCCAGACTGTCTTTAAGCGGTTCGGCTGTGAAGGTTGCGGCAATAGCGAGGGTTGGCTGTTCTTCGCCTGTGATGGTTTTGATACCCTGAATATTGAAATCTGAAATGTGTTGCTGTGGATTGATGACAATGTCTTCCAGCAAAGTCTGGAAATCTTCTGTCATACGGATAATCGTGTCAGTCTCAAACAAATCGGTGTTATACTTTAAAACACCAAAAAGTGAGGTTTTAATTTCCATCATTTCTAACGTCAAATCAAACTGGCCTTCTTGCTGTGCCATTTCATAAGGCACCAGCTCTAGCCCTGCAAAATTCACTTTAAATTCGCTTTCATCTGGGGGGGGAAACATCAATTTGATGATATCTTCTTCAACTTGTTGTGGTTTTTGGAAGAGAAACATCACTTGGAAAATAGGTGAATAGCTTGGATCGCGATTGGGTCGCAATTGTTCTACGAGTAACGAAAAAGGATAATCCTGATGTGCAAGCGCGTTTAATACGGTATCACGCACTTGGGTTAAAAACGCATTGAACGACAGATTGTCAGAAAGCTTTGCGCGTAAAACGATGGGGTTGACAAAATAACCCACCGTTTTAGCAAATTCATGCTGATTTCTGCCTGAGCTTGGAGAGCCCACTAGGATATCGTCTTGGCCGCTGTAGCGATAAAGCAGCATTTGAAAGGTGGCTAAGAGAATCATGTAAAGCGTTGCTTCTTTTTCCTGTGCCAATGCTGTGAGGCGTTGGAACAATGATTGATTCAACTTAAAAGGGTATGAATCACCCCGATAGGCTTGCACTGGTGGTCGAGGTTTATCTGTTGGCAAATGCAGTACGGGCAAGTCACCAGCCAGTTGTTTTTGCCAATAGGCCCATAACCGTTTTCCAATAGGGCCCTCCAGCATTTTGGTTTGCCATACCACATAGTCTGTGTATTGCCATTTCAGAGGTGGCAGAATGGCTGAATGATCTGATGTTTCAGCTTGGTAAAAAGAGAGGCAATCTGCTATTAAAATCATCCAAGCTGACCAGCCATCTAACACAATGTGGTGCCCTGTTAACAACAAAATATAATCCTGCATTGAACGGGTAAACAGCGTCACACGCAACACGGGGCCGGTTTCCAGATTCAAGGGACGCTGGTATGTCTCAACCACTTGCTTTTTTAATTCATCCCAAGAGCATCCGTAAGCCTCCTTTTCCTCAAAACACAGTTGACGTTCAGCATGAATCTTTTGAACAGGTTCACCATTTTGTGTCGTAAAAGTGGTGCGTAACATGGGATGGCGATCTATTAGCGCGTGGAAAGCGCGTCGCAATGCGAGAACATCGACATCAGAACGTATGCGTACAGTATTCGCGACATTATAGGCAGCACTTTTTGGGGCGAGTTGGTATAAGAACCACAGGGCACGCTGATTATGAGAGAGGGGATACGTTTTAGAAAAGAGTTCAGTGTCTTGCTGCAACAACTGTACTATTTCTGGTTTACGTTGCTTAATCTCAGTGAGTCGTGCGACTGTCAATACCTCCTTGGGACCACGATAGCGCAGTTTTTCACCTTCAGCCCACAATTCGACTCCCTGCGCTGACAGTTCTTTTAGAAATGTAACTAAATTCATAATTCACCCTCCACCCAATCACGCTCATTTGCGGCGTCTTGATAGGCTTCCTTTTCTTCAGGAGCCTGTTGTTTATGTTTATCCCTATCAATAGAAGTGGAATGTTGTTGATCTTGAATGGGTTTCGTTAGCAATGCAGATTGCCTCTCTGTCAGTTGTTCATTGACCAGTGTTGCCAGTTTGGCAATGCTCATTCCGCCGAGTAGTTTCATCGTGGGCACATCCACCCCCAGTTTCTTTTGAAAGCCGTGACTCAATTCAACAGCCATTAAAGAGTCTAATCCCATACTGATCATCGGTTTTGTGAAGTTCAGTTTAGTGGCAGAGGTGCCAAGTACCTTAGCGACGTGTTCGCTAATCCGCGATTCTAACAATGACTGACGCTCTGTCTGCGCGGTTGCTAGGAAGAGGTTGTGAAATGAGTCTTCTTGGCTTTCTTCAGCTTGCACTTGATTCAAATCAGCAGGGTTGCCCAAATGATAAAATCGGGGTGAAGCAGCTATAACAGGATATCGATTTGCTAATTGCTGCCAGTCCATTCGCGTCACGAGGATTTGAATGGCATTCAGTTGTAGCAATTCACCTAGTCGAGTCAGGGCCTGTTGTACGGGCAGGGTTTTAATGCCAATGCTATTGAAACGCTCCACTAAATCGGTATTTTGAGAAACATAACCGACATCTAGTGTGCCCCAATTAATGGTGAGTGCAGGTAAATGATTGGCCTGTCGGTAATGCGCTAAGGCATCAAGAAAGGCATTAGCGGCAACATAATTGCCCTGTCCAGGATTGCCAATAGTGGAAGACACTGAAGAAAACAGGACAAAAAAATCTAATGGGATGTTTAAGGTTTGGGTATGTAAGTGCCAAGCGCCCATGATTTTTGGGGCCATGACGTTGTTCATGCGTGCCTCATTCAGTTGTAGCAACGCCGCATCGTCTAGCACCATCGCACCGTGAATAATGCCGCGCAAGGGGGGCATGGATTGCTCAATGTTATTGAGTACTTCGGCAACGTCTTGTGACTGTGACACATCAGCCTTGGCGATGATCACTTTAGCACCGGTTTGTTCCAAGGTGTTTATCGTTTGCTGAGCAGTCGGTGATGCTGCCCCGCTGCGCCCCATAAGTACGAGATGTCGCGCACCGTTTTTGATCAACCACTGAGCTACCGCTAAGCCAAATCCACCCATTCCGCCGGTAATCAGATAGGTGCCCTCTGTGCGACAGCGTATTGTTTTTTGAGAAACGGGAGCGATTATGCGCTCTGGTGCTTCTTGCAAAGACAGAACAGCAAGACCAATTTGTTTGGCTCGGTGGCGAAATGCGTTGCCAACCTCTGCGAGAGGAAAGACACGGTATGGCAGCTTCGGCAGCGTTTTTTCAGTCAATAAGGGCATGATTTTGTACCATACTGACTGAATCACCTCAGGACGTTCTTGTATCATGCGTTCAAAATCAAGTGTGAAAAATGACTGATTTTGAAAAGCTGGCAAACTCAACGGGGTATTTTCTATATCCGGTTGACAATCAATAAAACGGCCGTAAGGATTCAGTATAGAAAGACTTTTAGATCGGACTTTTCCGGGCAACGAATTTAAGACAATATCGACACCATGCGCCTGTGTCTTGATCTGATCTGCAAACTCGTGTGAATCCATAACCAGCTTGAGACCTAAGCTGCGAAGAAAGCTTCGTTTTTCTGGGTTATCGGCAGTGGCAAAAATGGTTGCCCCGGCTTGTTGGGCCAATTGGATAGCTGCCAAACCGACAGCATCTGTTGCGGCATGAATCAGTATCCGATCACCTGCACGAATCCGAGCTAATTCGTGCAACGCATAGTAAGCGGTTAGGTAGCCCATGCTCAGCGTTGCGGCTTCTTCAAAATTGGCCTTGGCTGGCTTAGGCATGACGAAATGGATTGAACTCGTGGTGTAACGACTCAAGCTGTGACGCGCCAAAGCGATGACTTCATCGCCGATTTTAAAATTGGCGATGCCTTCACCCACAGCGGTAATGATGCCACTACAGTCTAAACCCAGTGTTGGTTCTGAAAAGCTTGCTTCTAAAGTGGCATCGGTTATTGAACTCTTTGTTTTGGCTATCTCTTTCCAATTCAGTGCCGCTGCACAGACTTGGATTTCAACTTCGCCAGAGCCGGGTGGTTTGCGGTTGGTGACTTGCCAGCGTGCTTGCTCGTTGGGCTCTGATATTGTCAGATGGTAGGATTGAGTGGCCTCCGGATTGATTTGGTTTTGAACTTGCTCAATCTCGGCTAAGGAAACACGCATCAGTCTATGTACATAGCGGGCTTCGCCTCGTAAAGCGATTTCTTCTTCTGGCGTGTCGGATCCTAATTCTTCAAAGAGCGACTGAATCTCTTTAGGGGTAGATTTGGGACTGATATCCAGCAGACGAGTTTTTATATTTGGCTGTTCATTGATCAGGACTCGTCCCAAACCCCAGAGAGGCGATTGAGCAACTGAGATCGCTTTGAGATCGCCTACGGTGTGCATGCCTTGCGTCACTAGCCAAAGATGAGGCGCTTGATCCCACTGTAGTTGAGCTAAAGCCTGAATGAGATACAATGCGCTAAGCGCACCTCGTGCTGAATTTAGGGTGGTGGCTTGTTCCAAGGATTCAATGTCAATTCCCCACAAATGAATCAGATGCCAACCGGTGGGCTGTTCTGCCCTGACGACTTCAATCAGTTGCTGCATCTGTTCTGGCTGGGCCGGATGAATTTGGAAATGGTTGACATCCAAGCGTTGATAGGTGTCGCCTGGTGTGATGAGAATGGCGCGTTTTTCGTCTGCTGTAAAACGTGTCGCCAATTGTTGCCCAATACCTTGTTTATCAGCAAAAATAAGCCAAGTGTGTGGTTGATAATCCGTTGTTTTCAGGGGCGGTTGAGCATCTTGTTGCTGAATGGTTGGCCCTTGGGCTATCAGTATAGTTTGTTCAGCCTCTTCAGCTTTATCTGTGTCAAACAGGCGATCTACTTGGGTAAAACCGACTGCCGTTAATAGATTTTGCCAGTGTTGTGAACTGAGCAGGGGATGAGCAGGGCGTAAATCGAAATCAGAAAAGAGCCACCATCCCTTGAGCAATCCGAATACGAGATCAAGCCAACGGGGGGGATGGGTTAATTCCATTAAGATGAGACAGCCTTGTGAGGCGAGCAATTGTTTAACTTGATTCAGTGTGTTATCCAAGTCATGAGTGGCATGTAAGGCGTTAGCGGCCAGAATCAGATCAAACGAATGGGGATCAAATCCTTGCTGTGTGGGGTCTTTTTCAATATCCAAGAGTTGATATTGAATGAAACGGTAATGACGAAACTTTTGCTTTGCTTGGTTGGTGAACTGTTCGGAAACATCTGTAAAAACATATTCAGTGCGATCAGTAGGCAATTTGGGCAACAGGTAAGCGGTCATTCCACCCGTACCGGCACCAATTTCTAAAATACGTATTATCCTGCCGGCTGGTAACTGTGCCAGTATCGCCGAGATCACTTTTTGAACGACTTGATTATTTAGCCGAGAAAAGGGTGCATCTTGGTACAGATGCTCAGAGGTGGTCAAAGCACCTTGTGGAAAGAGGAGTTCTAAAGGTTCAACTTGCCCTTGCAAAACTTTTGCTAAGTGTTGCCCACATCGCCCGATTAGCATGAGTTCTGCTTGATAAGCTGGAGATTGTGCTAACAGTTTTTGCCATAAAGCCTGTGAAGGGGGCATGTCAGTAGGCAGCGTGATGACTTCCCATTGTGAATCATCAATCTGATTCAGTATACCGTCTTCTCTGAGTATGTTGAGAAACCGTCCCAATAAACGCTGATGTTGTGGGACAATGTCGAATTGTTCTACCAGTCTTGCGGTTGTCACGCGCTGATGTTTGTGAGGTTGCCAACCTAGAATATGGAAGGCATCAAGAATGTAAGCGGTAGACAAAGCATCCAATTGAGGGCGAATAGTTTGGTAATAATGTGGCCTCTCCAATTGAGTGCTCAATCGAATGGTTTGTTGGAGGGTTTTGGCCAGTTGTCGTGGCGAGGGGAAATAATCCACATCACGATTCTGGAATTGATGGGGACGGGGTTGTAGGTGCCATTGATATTCGTATAGATCATCTTCTGGGAGGGTGAGTGGTTCTAAGGCGTGGCAGTGTAATCCTTGAATATCGACTAGTACATTGCCTGTGTTATCAAGCAGTTGCAGATTGCCCTTAATCCGGGTGGCAGTGTGTTCTACCAATTGTGCATGACTCCACAATGGGCCATCAGGGCGAGCGTAAAACCGAATGTGATCGATTTTGACGGGCAAATAGGTTTTTTCAATCACCGAGACGGTGCCCATCAAAACCTGAAAGCAGGCATCCAAAATCGTGGGATGGAGCAAGTAGTTTTGGGTTTCTAAATCCTCAGCTATGCGTAATTGACTGACGGCCTCTTTGTCACCTTGCCAAAGTTGTTCAATCCCTTGAAAATAGGGCCCGTATTGTAGCCCTAATTGAGAAAATTGCTGATAGCAATCAGACTGTGTTCTTTCAGTTGAGCAACGGTGACGCAGTTCCTCTAATTCGACGGTAGGCTGCTGAATTGATTGAGCAGGGTTTAACTGACCCGTCGCGTGTTTTACCCAAGATTCAGTGTTTTTGGCCCAGCTATAGATCGTAAAAGCATTTTGGTTTGTTGGCTCAAGTGTCAACTGAAGGGGTGGCGAGTCTTCCTGGGTCAAGAAGAGGGGGGTTTGAAATTCAAGTAGCTCAACACGATAAACCGTGTTTTCCCCAAAGGTTTCTTTAGCCGCCGCTAAGGCCATTTCCACGTAGGCTGCACCTGGATACACGATGGTGCCTTGAACACAATGGTCAGTCAAATAAGTGAGTTGTTGCAGATCAATCTCGCTATGCCAGATCGCATGAGCTGATTTTAAAGGGCAGCCGAGCAATGGATGAACTGGTTTACCCAGCCAATCTTGTTGAATCGCGCCTTCTCCTAAGCGGTCTTGTTGAGACTGTTCAGATTCTTGCCAATACCGTTCTTTTTGCCAAGGATAGGCCGGTAGCCTTACAAAACGACCGTTTTGCGGATAAAACCGATGCCAATCCACTGGGTAGCCTACCGTGTAGAGTTTGCCAAAACTACTGAGCAAGGTTTTCTGTTCTGGTTCTTTACGACGCAATGAGGGTAAGACTCGTCCCGTTTCACGCCCTGCGTGGTTCAAGATTTCAGACAGATAAGTGGATAAGACAGGATGTGCCCCGATTTCGAGGAAGCAATGATAATCTGCTTGAATCATGTCTTGAATGGTCGCAGCAAACCGCACAGGTTCTCGTATATTTTGTGCCCAGTAATGGGCATCTATTGCTGAACCGTCAATGATGTGCCCTGTCACGGTGGAGTATAGCGGAATCTTGGCGGGTTGTGGTGTGAGCGGTTGTAAAGCGTTAATTAATTCAGCTTGTAAGGGTGCCATCAAGGGGCTGTGATAAGGGACATCGACGCGCAAGAACCGACAGAAAATCTCTTGTTGTTCTAAAGTGTGTGCAATGTTTTCTAGGCTGGCAGCTTGACCCGATAAGGTGATCCCGCTGGGACTGTTGATAGCTCCGATGGAGACGTGATCCTCATGGCCGATTAAAAACGGGGCGACTGCTTCTGAGGAGAGCCCGACAGCTAACATTTTACCTTGTCCGGTGGTTTGGGCTTGTAAGCGACTGCGATGGTAAACCACTTGAATGGCCTGTTCTAGGCTTAAGACACCGGCAACCTGAGCTGCGGCGACTTCACCGACACTGTGTCCGACAATGGCATCCGGTACAATGCCCCAAGAACGCCATAAGGCAGCTAAGGCGACTTGTAGCGACAAAATGGCAGGTTGTGCGATTTGGGTTTCATTAATGCGCGAGTGTGCTTCATCGGCAGTTAAGGCAGCCAATAATGACCATTGGCTATGCTGATGGAATAAAGCATCACAGTGTTCAATCGTTTCACGGAAAACGGCTTCCGTTTCCAATAACTGACGGCCCATGGCCCACCATTGCTGTCCCATGCCAGAAAACACAAAAACCAGTTTAGGTGAAGACTCTTCAGTGATGATTTGATCTGAAGAGAGGCCTAAGCGTGTTTCGTCATTCAAAAAGGCGGCTAGGTTTTCTATCATTTCCGCTTTTGAGTGCGCTACCACGGCTAAGCGATGGTTGTGATGGCCTCGGCGTAGGCTGGCACTATAACCGATATCGGATAATGGGATCGTGTCATGTACGGCATCCGTCAAAAAGGCTTGATAGGCCTGTGCAAAGGCTTGTAAGGCTTCTGGACTACGCGCTGAAATCGGTAAGAGGTGGATTTGATCGCCAGAGGGCGAATCCTCAAAAGAGGGCGAACACGCAAGTTCATCGGGCGAACACGCCGGTTCATCGGGCGAACACGTAGGTTCGCCCCTACATTCCAATAAGATATGGGCATTGGTGCCCCCAAAGCCAAACGAATTGACTCCCGCGAGGCGCGGTAGCCCATTATGGTTTTCAGGCCAAGGTGTTAAGGTGGTGGGAACGCGCACCCGTAATTCATCAAACTGAATTTTAGGATTGGGGGTTTCAAAATGCAGATTAGGTGGAATTTTTTGATGAAAGAGCGCCAGTGCGACTTTGATTAAGCCGGCAATACCCGCAGCCCCTTCCAGATGGCCAATGTTGGTTTTGACTGAACCGATGAGACAATATTCCCCAGGCGGCCGCGAACGGCCGAGCACTCGGCCTAGCGTATTGGCTTCAATGGGATCACCGACTGGCGTACCGGTGCCGTGTGCTTCAACGTATTGTATGTGTTGTGGTGACACGTTGGCTTGTTGAAGGACTTCACGGATGGCGGCTTCCTGAGCTAAACCATTGGGTACCGTGAGACCATTGCTATGACCATCTTGATTGATAGTGGTACCCCGAATGACCGCATAAATCGGATCGCCATCGGCCAAGGCCGTGGATAACGGCTTTAAGACGACTATTCCTGCCCCTTCCCCCCGAACATAACCGTTAGCGCGTGCATCAAAACTCTTGGAACGACCATCAGGAGACAGCATGGTGGCCTTACTTTCAGCGATGGTTGTTTCTGGTCTGAGCATAAGATTTACGCCGCCAGCCAAAGCCAGTGTAGAAGCCCCCTGCCACAGACTTTGACAAGCTAAGTGGACAGCGACCAAAGACGAAGAACAGGCGGTATCCAATGCGATACAAGGCCCTTTAAAATCAAACACATAAGAGATGCGATTAGCGATAATGCTCATAGCACCACCCGTACCGGTTTGTGCATCAATTAAATCGCGACTCAGTACACCACTTTGAATATCTTGATGGTCCATACCCATTAAACCAATAAAGACAGCAGTGTTTGAACCCGCTAAGTGTTTTGGCACTTGCCCCCCATCTTCTAAGGCTTCCCAAACGATTTCCAGTAATAGCCGTTGTTGGGGATCCATGCGAGCCGCTTCTCGGGGAGAAATCCCAAAAAATTGGGGATCGAATTGGTCGATGTTGTCCACAAAGCCACCCCAACGCGCATAAGTTTTGCCGGGTTTGGCCGGATCAGGATGGTAAAATTTATTGATATGCCAGCGATCAGGTGGTATTTCGGTGATCGCATCTACGCCTTCAACCAGTAATTGCCAATAACGTTCTGCGTTATTAGCACCGCCTGGAAAGCGGCAACCAATGCCGATGATGGCAATGGGTTCGGGGGCCTGTTTAGGAGAGAGTGTCGTCATGGCCGGGCCTGTTTGCTGTGGGTTGTCCTATTTATATATACTCAACACGGGAATAAACTTTTGCCTGAAAAACTTTTCTAAGTTCATTTTTTACCTCTGTGTACCTCTGTGTACACAGAGGGCCACAGAGTACCACAGAGTATAAGTCTATGATTTTTAATTATATATTCTGATATTAAATACGCTAAAAATGTGTGTTTGGCCAGAATTTACAAACTGATAGGTGGTAAGACGCAAGTTTGCGTTACTGACCTTATCTATTCAAAAATGAGATACAATAAACATTAGCTCAGAGTATCAATTATCAGTTATCAGTGTTCAGTTATCAATGTTCAAAAAACAAGATTGGTGAGCAACAAAATAACACCGCCTACCCTACAAAAACGGATATGGATTGTCTAATTGGTGTAGCCAATTTTGCAACTTTATATCCTATTGTGTTATCAAAGTCAAGAAAGAAAAAATAACGCAAAAGAACGCAAAAGTTTTGGCGCGCCAAAACTTTTGCGTGAAACACTGTTCATGCGAGTTTTGAGTTTTAGTGATATTAAAATCTATAGCGGCAACCACAAGGGATTTGCCCCTACAAGCGGGTACGGGCGCATTCCCAAAAAAAGGGTCATTATCAATCTTGGCGATCCGCAAAATAACATTCACTAAAAGCGGGCAGCAAAATGAATTTTGCACTCCAATTTCCCGCAAAATGAATTTTGCACTCCAATTTCCCGCAAAATGAATTTTGCACTCCAAAAAGGCAGCAAAATGACCATTTTATTGGGAATGCGCCCAGCGGGTACTCGTTAATTCGCTTATTCACGTTATTCGCTTATAATCAACGCGGGAATAAATTTAACTTTTACTTGATGATCAAGTTTTTTCTAAAGTCAAACAATAACTACTAAAACCCGTACCTACAAGGATTGTATATAAAAAAGGATTTAAACCGAGTAGCAGTATACTTTGTTTCATTGTACCATTCTATAAAAGAACTACGGCTATAATGACAATGAATTTAACCCGCGTTCTATCCAATACATCAACTCCATTGCTGGAGGACCTATAAAAGGAAAATCAGATTATGATAACAATTCCTAATTATCAAATCATAAAACAGATTTACGAAAGTGCGAGTTCACGTATCTATCGTGGCCTTCGAGATCAGGATAATCAAGCCGTTATTTTGAAGGTATTGAAAACCGATTATCCCTCGTTACTCGAATTGATCCGTTATCGACAGGAGTATGATATCACGCGCAGTCTGAATCTACCTGGCGTGATCAAAATGTATGGTTTGGAAAAAACTGAAAATCTCCAAGTTTTGATTTTAGAAGATTTTGGGGGGGAATCCATAAAACGATGGCTAACCGATTTGGGATTTGGGATTTGGGATTTGGGATTAACGGATCGACAAGCAGCGACAATCGAAAAGCGACCATTCCAACCCACAGATATTTTAGCATTTTTGTCCTTGGCTATCAAAATCGCTGACATTTTAGGTGATATTCACGCAGCCCATTTGATTCATAAGGATATTAATCCTAGCAATATCGTGTGGAATCCTGATACAAATCAATTAAAGATCGTCGATTTTGGTATATCCACACGGCTGTCACGGGAAAACCCAACGCTGAAAAATCCAGAAGTGTTGGAAGGTACACTCTCCTATCTGTCGCCGGAGCAAACAGGACGCATGAATCGTACCTTGGATTATCGCACCGATTTTTATTCTTTGGGCGTGACTTTTTATGAACTGTTAACGGGTCGTGTGCCGTTTTACAGCGACGATCCCTTGGAATTAGTCCATTGCCATATTGCTAAACCGCCTACGTCTCTCTATGAGCACAATCCCAATGTGCCGGTTATTATTTCTGATATCGTCATGAAATTAATGGCCAAAAATGTCGAAGATCGTTATCAGTCGGCTTTGGGTTTGAAGACGGATTTAAAAAAATGTCTGGACAAGCTCCAAGCTTCTGAAACACTTCATGATCGGCCATTTGAACTGGGACAAAACGATTTTTCAGGCCGTTTTCAAATACCCCAAAAGCTTTATGGTCGTGATGAGGCCATTGCAACCTTGTTGCAAGCGTTTGAGCGTGTGGCCAATCCTCAAAACTCCCCCGATTCTGAAGAGGGGAGATGTGAGATGATGTTAGTGGCGGGGTATTCTGGCGTGGGTAAATCCGCTTTGGTGCGTGAAGTCCATAGGCCCATGACAGCAAGGCACGGTTATTTTGCGTTTGGCAAGTTCGATCAATACCAGCAAAATATCCCTTATTCGGCTTTGAGTCAAGCGTTTAATGAATTTTGCCATTATCTGTTAAGCGAAAATCGCGATCAACTCGCACAATGGCAAGAACACATTCTCACGGCTGTGGGTAACAATGGACAAGTGCTGATCGATATTATTCCGGCTTTGGCATTAGTCATTGGCGCTCAACAGGCCGTGCCGCCAGTGGGCCCAACAGAGGCCCAAAATCGTTTTATGTTGGTGTTTCAAAACTTTGTCAAGGCGATTAGCCAAAAAGAACATCCCCTGGTGATGTTCATAGATGATTGGCAATGGGCGGATTCTGCTTCGTTGAATGTGTTGAAAATGTTGCTAACCGATCCGGATTTGCACTATTTCTTACTCATTGGGGCCTATCGGGATAATGAAGTGGATGCATCGCACCCTTTTGCGATGACTTTGGAGGCACTCCAAAAACAACAAGCCGTTATCAATACCTTGAAGCTTGATAATCTGTCTTATCAGGAGGTCAATGCGTTAATTGTCGATGCTTTGCATGGTGACAGTGCCTCGGTAGCCTCTTTGACGACGTTGGTTTATGACAAAACCTTAGGCAATGCGTTTTTTACCACAGAATTTTTAAAGGCCTTGTATGAGGAAGAGTTATTAGACTTTGATTTTGATTCACAAGCGTGGTACTGGGATTTAGACCAAATCCGTCTAAAAGGGATGAGCAACAATGTGGTTGAGTTAATGGTGGACAAGATTCAAAAATTCCCGCTCGAAACCCAAACGGTCTTAACATTAGCCGCCTGTGTGGGGAGTCAGTTTGATTTACAGATTTTATCGCTTATCCATAAGCACAGCGCCAAGTCAACCCTGGAAGCGTTGTGGCAAGGGGTTGTCGAGGGTTTAATCTTACCTTTAGATGAGCATTACAAATTAGTGGAGGCTGAGACTAATTCGCTCGCCAAACAATCCCACTTTAAATTCCAGCATGATCGTATTCAACAAGCCGCTTATGCCTTAATACCTGAGGAGGATAGAGCGGAGCTTCACTTGGAGATTGGGCGGTTGTTGTTAAACAACACGCAAGCTGAAGACTTGGCCGAACGGATTTTTGATATTGTCAACCAGTTGAATGCTGGCCGAACACTGATCACGGATGAAACCGAAAAAGTTCGCTTAGCGGATTTGAACTTGCAGGCAGGCAAAAAGGCGAAAGCCGGCACGGCTTATCAAACCGCTATCAATTACTTGGCATTAGGACTGCCGTTATTAGGCGAGTTTGCCTGGGAGCAGCATTATGCGATTGCCTTTGAATTGCATAAAGAACAAGGTGAGTGTGAATTTCTGTCCGGCAATTTCGATGATTCGGATCAACTTCTTGCCCTGGCTTTAGAAAAAGCGCAATCCAAATTTGATCGAGCCGAGATTTATGTGATAAAAATAGCCCAATTGGCGGGGCAAGGCAAATATTATGATGCAGCTGCGACTATGATCAAGGCCCTGAATATGTTTGATATGAAGGTGCCCACCTTAGATCAAACAGAAGCACAACAACAGGCGACTACAGCGGAAATGGCCCTTTATCAAGAAAACATGACAAATCGCCATATTTCGGATTTATGGCAGCTACCTGTTATGCAAGATGAAGCCATGAAAGTTTGCTCACGCATTATAGCTATCGCTATAGATTCCATTGTGATCGGACTTCCAGAACTTCTCGCTTTTTATACGGCTAAAATGGTGAATATGTCTATTCAATACGGCCTGTCACCATTTACTCCCGTGGGATATACTTTTTTTGCAGTTATACTGAGTAGTGGCTTTAAAGACTATACCCGTGCTTACCAATTTTCGGCCTTGGCCTCACAACTGAATCAGGAAAAACTGATTAATTATGGTATTAGAGCGAAGATATCTAATACATACGCTTTTTTAAAATTGCTTAGAGAAGATATCAATGCCAGCACCGAGTCTTTTAGAGAAACCTATCGTATAGGTGTTGAGGGTGGTGATTTTGTCTACGCTGGCTATGCCATAATTGAAGTGCCAAGATATCTTCTTCCCGTGAGTATAGAGGAGGGTCTAAAAACAACACAGGATGCCATTGCCTATTGTCAGAAAGCCAACAATATGCCAATGCTACTTGTTGGACAAATGTATGCGGGTTTCATTAAAAACTTGCAAGGTGCTACTTGGGGTAAAAATAGTTTTAATGACAGTAGTTTTACAGAAGAAGCTTTTTTAGATAGTGCTGGAAAAGCACCCGTTCTTTGTGCTGTTTATAAACGATATAAATTGCAATCACTCACCCTTTTTCAGTGCTATGAGCAGGCTTTACCCTTAGTACATGAACGTGCTACTTGGATTGCGGCTTTTGGAGGATTAGATTTTAATTTAAGAAGTGATTACTTCTTGTATGCTGGTGTCACGATTGCCGCCTTGTATCCCAGAGTGTCAGAAGCCGATAAACCCAGCTACATGGCCATTCTGGATGAGTGCATTGATGAAAATCGGTTGTTGTTTGAGCAGTGTCCCATCAACTTTGAACATGCCTATCTGATTTTACAGGCTGAAAAAGCCAGAATCGAAGATCGCCACATGTCGGCGATGCACTATTATGATCAAGCCATCGCCTCGGCCAAGGAACAGGGTTACCGCTGTAATGAAGCTCTGGCTAATGAATTAGCCGCTAAATTTTGGTTAGCCCAGCAAAAAGAAGATTTTGCCCGTCTCTATCTGCAAGGGGCCCACTATGCTTATGGTTTGTGGGGTGCGACTGCCAAAGTCAAGGATTTAGAAGAAAAGTATCCCAAATTGTTGACTACCCCTTCCCGAACGACTCAATTGCCAGACCCAAGCTCTGCAGTGATGACAACAGGGTTTTCCACGATGATGGGTACATCGTCAAATGTTTTATTAGACTTTTCCAGTGTACTCAAGGCATCACAAGCCATTGCCGGTGAAATTGAATTGCACAAGTTATTCAAGCAATTGATGACGGTGATCATTGAAAATGCAGGCGCACAACGAGGCGTTCTGATTCTCGAACAGGCAGGACACTGGGTGATTGAGGCTGAAGGTGCGATAGATGACGATGAGGTGAGGATACTGGAATCTCTTCCTGTCAGTCAGGAAACGGTTCCAACCACCCTCATCAACTATGTTGCCAACGCTAAAGAAAGCGTGGTGTTACACGATGCTACCCATCAAGGCCAGTTTACCCAAGATGCCTATTTTGTTGACAATCAGACTCAATCGGCTTTATGTGCGCCGCTTCTCAACCAAGGGCAACTGATGGGCCTGTTGTATTTAGAAAACAATCTGACTGTAGGGGCCTTTACGCAGAATCGTCTGAATATTTTAAAAGTCCTGTCTTCTCAAGCCGTTATTTCGCTAGAAAATGCGTTATTGTATCGGACACTGGAAGAAAAAGTTGAAGAACGTACCGCCCAATTAGCCCAAGCCAATCAGGAAATTACAGAACTCAATGAGCAACTCAAAGAAGAAAATCTTCGCATGAGCCGCGAGTTGGAAGTTTCTCGCCAATTACAACAAATGTTGTTACCTAAAAAAGAGGAACTTCAGCAAATTGAAGGGTTAGATATTGTGGGTTTTCTGGAACCAGCAGATGAAGTCGGTGGCGACTACTATGATGTTTTAAAGTGTCATGGGCGCGTTTTGATAGGGATTGGCGATGTCACAGGACATGGACTCGAAAGCGGTGTCTTGGCGATTATGGCACAAACCGCAGTGCGTACCCTGTTAGCTAATCATGAAACTGATTTGGTTAAATTTTTTACGGCCATCAATGAGACCATTTTTGACAATGCAGTACGGATGAATTCCGACAAAAACTTGACCTTGATTTTATTGGAGTATGAAGCTCAACCAGGAGGTGGTGGCCTGTTGCGTTTGAGTGGGCAACATGAAGACCCGATTGTGGTGCGAAATGGTTCTGTGGAAGTGGTAGACACGACGGATTTAGGTTTTAATGTTGGCATGGTTGATGATATTACCGGGCTTGTAGCTCAAACCGAAATCAACTTGAATCCTGGCGATGTGATAGTGTTGTACACGGATGGTATTACTGAAGCCGAAACTAAACAGAAAGAGGAATACGGCATAAAACGGCTTTGTGATGTTATTCAGCTTAACTGGCAAAAGTCTGTTTTTGACATCAGTCAAGCCATAGTCAATGATATGCGAGATTTTATTAGTCCAGAAAAGCCTGATGACGATATTACGTTGTTGATTTTGAGGCAAAAATAATCAACTCCGGAGTCTGGTGTTGCAGGAGGCAAGAATCATTCGTGATGAGCATTCCTGCCTCATGGCCTGAAGGCCATTAGCTTTACCAAGGTTCGCCATTGAAAATGGCTACCTCAAATTCAGATCACACTTATTCGCAAGAACGAAAACCCTCAAGAAGACTTTAGTCTTTGAAACCACCACATCCCACCACCAAGCTTAGCTTTGTGACCTCAATTGTATCCGCCGTGCTGGTCGATTTCACTCACCTCCCTTAAACTACCTTTACGAATTATTTACGATCATCGTGCTCAATCTGATAATATCCTATTTTGGCTGGGCTTTTGATATGTCGTCAAGAATATGAGTCCTTATTAACAAATTGGCATGTTAAGTGCTTGATGATCAGTAACTATTTGATAAATAAAGTGATATCGTTTAAGCTCTAACAAGCTATTCAGAAATCATTAATCCAAATTCTCGTCAATCTCAAAATGCTCTATTTCCAAATCACCCCACTCTGAAAATATGAACAATGAACAATGAACAATGAACAATGACAAACAAATTATTTTTAATCATAATGGTTTTATAAAGCTTCAGTTATCAGTTTCAGGCAAAAGTTTTTTGCGCGCAAAAGTTTTTTGCGTGGAAATCAGTTATCAATGCCTTGCTATCCATTATCAATAGCTCGACAACAAATAAAAGCTTTCATAAATTTTTCACTAAAAGCGGGCATAAAAATAACAGGCATTCCAAACGGGCCACAAAATAACAGGCATTCCAAGCATACCTATAAATTTGCCCTTTTGAATTACTGATTATTGGAAAGGCCAACGTTATGTATCTGACAAACTATACTCGGCGCGGGAATAAACTTTCAGGCAAAAGTTCGCGCAGCGAACTTTTGCCTGAAAAACTTTTGGCAACCCCAGGTTGCCACCTGGGGCTATTCACATTTTCAGGATTTAGCTTCGCTGGCCTTCGGCTCACGCAAAAGTTTTGCGCGCAAAACTTTTGCGTGAAATAAAATTTCGCGGAGCGAAATTTTAGCCTGAAAACCCCTTGGGGGTTGTGCATTTTAAGCTTTTACTGTTGGAGCGAAAAAGCGCAATTTATGACGGCGCTAAGTATAGACAACTGATAACTGATTTTCACGATTTCACGCAAAAGTTTCGCTCCGCGAAACTTTTGCGTGAAGTTTTTGCGCGCAAAAACTTTTGCGTGAAACTGATAACTGATAACTAATAACTGATTTTCACGCAAAAGTTGCGCGCAACTTTTGCGTGAAACTGATAACTGACATGATGACTATTTCTAATTACCAAATTATTAATCAAATTAATGAAAGTGCTGATTCGATTATCTATCGTGCTGTTGGAAAAGAAGATAATCGTTCGGTTATCCTCAAAATGCTCAAAGAAGAGTATCCATCCCCCGCTAAATTGGCTCACTATCAACAAGAATATGACATGCTTCGTCATTTAGACATTGCAGGGGTTGTTAAGGTTTATGGGCTTGAAAAACATCAAAATACTTTGGTGATTATTTTTGAGGATGTGGGCGGTGAGTCTTTAAAGCAATTGATGACAAAACGACAGTTTACTGTCAAGGAATTTCTGTCTTTAGCGATTCAAGTGGCTGACATTTTAGCTGAGATTCATGCGGCCCATATTATTCATAAGGATATCAATCCAGGCAATATTGTTTGGAACGAAACCACGGGGCAATTAAAATTTATAGATTTTGGGATTTCTACTGTTTTACCCCGTGAAAATCCGACGCTCAAAAATCCTAATCAATTGGAAGGCACGCTGAGTTATATTTCTCCTGAGCAAACTGGGCGCATGAATCGTGCGATGGACTATCGCACGGATTTTTATGCGCTAGGGGCGACTTTTTATGAATTGCTGACCCATCATTTACCCTTTGAAACTGAGGATATGATGGAATTAGTGCATTGTCACCTTGCCAAACAACCCGTTAAGCCTCACGAGTTAAATCGAGAAATTCCGCTGGCCGTTTCAAATATTATTATGAAACTGTTAGCTAAAACGGCTGAGGAGCGGTATCAAAGTGCATACGGCCTGAAAGCGGATTTACAGGCCTGTCAGGTTGGCTTGAGCCAAGGGCAACTTGAGCCCTTGATATTGGGTACACAAGACTTTTGCGATAAATTTAAATTGCCTCAAAAACTCTATGGTAGAGAAAAAGAGATAGACATTTTATTGGCGGCCTTTGACAGAGCGAGTCAACAGCGAAGTGAACTCATGCTTGTCGCGGGTTATTCAGGCATTGGCAAGTCAGTTTTGGTGCAAGAAATTTATAAACCCATTACTGAAAAAAGGGGTTATTTTATTGCGGGCAAATTTGATCTATTGCAACGTAATATCCCTTATTCTGCTGTGGTCAATGCGTTTCGGGATTTGATGCATCAATTGATGGCGGAAAGCCAAACACAATTGACGCAATGGCGAGAAAAAATCTTAAAGGCGGTGGGGCCTAATGGACAAATCATGATTGATGTCATTCCTGAAGTCGAATTGATTATCAACAAGCAAGAGCCGGTGCCCCAATTGGGGCCCACGGAAACGTTTAATCGCTTTAATTTGGTTTTTCAAAACTTTACCCGTGTTTTTTGTCGGCCTGAACACCCCTTAGTGATTTTTGTGGATGATTTGCAATGGGCCGATTCGGCCAGTTTAAAATTAATGACTTTGATGATGGCGCACAGTCAATATTTGTTTTTAATTGGCGCGTATCGAGATAACGAAGTGGATGGGGCTCATCCATTGAGACTCACATTAGAAGAACTCGAAAAATTGGCAGTGCCTATTGAAACGCTTACCCTCGCGCCTTTAGGCTTGTCAGAGGTGAATCAATTTATTGCGGACACGCTCAATCAGACAGCCACCCAACCATTAGCTGAGTTAGTGCTGAGGAAAACGGGGGGAAATCCCTTTTTTATGGGTGAGTTTTTAAAACAAATGTATAGCGAAAGACTTTTAGATTTTAAATGGCCCACCGATCAATCGCAACCGGGTTGGCAATGGGATTTAGCACAAATCAAGGCCAGAAGAATCACTGATAACGTGATTGACTTAATGATTGGCAAGGTGCAAAAACTGAGTCAAAACACACAAGATGTGTTAAAACTGGCAGCTTGTATTGGTAATCAGTTTGATCTCGCCCCATTAGCGATTGTGTCTGAAAAAAACGCCCAAGAAACGAAGGCGGATTTATGGGAAGCCATTACTGAAGAGATGGTTTTTCAAGTTGATCATACCTATAAATTTGTACATGATCGGGTTCAACAAGCGGTTTATTCGCTGATTCCAGCAGAACAAAAACAGGCGGTGCATTGGCAAGTCGGGCAACTCCTATTACAAAACACATCAAAAGAGCAACGAGAACAGCATATTTTTTCGATTGTTGATCATTTGAATATCGGGCGTGTTTGGATCACGCAAGCATTAGAGCGCAATGAACTGGCCTCATTAAATCTGATTGCGGGTAGAAAAGCCAAGGCTTCGGCGGCCTATCAACCGGCGTTTGATTACTTGAAAACGGGCCTAGCCTTATTAGATGAGACGCACTGGCAAACGGAGTATGATTTGGTTTTAGCCCTGTATACCGAAGCGGCCGAAGCGGCTTATTTGTGCAACCACTTTGAGGAAATGGCACAATGGGTTGCCGTGGTGCTAGAACATGCTAAAACACTGCTTGATAAAATCAAGGTATACGAAATTAAAATCAATGCCTATCGGGCCCAAAACAGGATGCTGGAGGCTATCGATATTGCTTTGCCAATCTTAGAACAGTTGGGTATTTCTCTGCCTCGACAACCCAAAAAGTGGCATATTGTCCTTGGCTTATTGCAAACCAAACTGACTATAGGTAGAAAACGCATTGAGAGTTTACAGGAACTGCCTGAAATGACCGATCCTGAGAAGCTGGCAGCGATGCGTATTTTGGCGAGTGTGAATTCGGCTGCCTATTTCGCGGCACCGGAATTGTTTATATTGGTGGCCCTTAAACAGGTCAATTTGTCTGTCAAATATGGCAATACAGCTATCTCAAGTTATGCCTATGCTGTTTACGGGCTAATTTTATGTGGCGTGTTAGGCGATATTGAGGATGGTTATCAATTTGGTAACTTGGCTTTAACACTGCTAGAACTGTTTCAGGTTAAAGAACTGAGAGGTAGGACAATCTTTGTTGTGAATCTTTTTATAAGACATTGGAAGCAACCTCTCAAAGAGATATTAAAACCTTTGCGGGAAGCCTATCAAAACTGCTTAGACACGGGCGATTTAGAATATGCTGCCTATGCCGTATTAAATATCCCTATCAATTTATATACTATTGGTAGGGAACTCACAGCGGTTGAACGAGAAATAGCAGACGTTGGTGAGGTGATTAATCGGCTTCAACAAAAATCAAGTGTGCATATGCAGGAAATCTATGGACAAGTCATCTTGAATTTGAGGGAACCGACTGAAAATCCGTGTCTTTTAAGTGGTGAAGGTTATGACGAGAAGAAAATGCTACCCCTTTATCTTGAAGCGAATAATAGAAATGCCATTTTTTATATCTATTTCAACAAACTGATTCTCTGTTATCTATTTCGGAGCTATTCTCAAGCACTGGAAAATGCTGTCATGGCAGAAAGCTATTTAGATGGGGTGATTGGATTACCACAAGTGCCGGTTTTCTCTTTTTATGATTCTTTGCTACGGTTGGCCCTCTATCCTCAGGCGACTAAACGAGAACAGCGGCAATATCGACTGAAAGTATGTGCGAACCAGAAAAAGCTGAAAAAATGGGCCAAGCATGCGCCCATGAATTACGGGCACAAATTCTATTTAGTGGAAGCCGAACGGGCCCGCGTTTTCGGACAAAAGCAGGTGGCGAAAGAATACTACGATCAAGCGATTGCCTTAGCGTCTGAGCATGAATACTTGAATGATGAAGCCTTAGCCAATGAATTAGCGGGACAATTTTATATCACTCAAGGGCAAAATCATTTTGCTTACCATTACCTACAGGAGGCCCACTATGCCTATTCGCAGTGGGGAGCGATAGCGAAAGTGAATGATTTAGAAACGCGCTATCCGCGATTGAAAGTGAGCCATGAGACGGGTTCGCCTATGACCGTTAATGCGACTGCCAACCTCAGCCGTACCCGGCAAACGCCCTTAAGCGCCTTAGATTTTGCCAGTGCCCTTAAAGCCTCACAGGCCATATCGGGTGAAATTGATTTGAAGGGCTTACTGATTAAGTTGATGGCCGTCGTCATCGAAAATGCTGGCGCACAACGCGGGTGTTTGATTTTGCCTCAACAGGGGCAATGGTTTATTGAAGCGGAAGGCGCAATCGATCAAAAGGGCGTGAGGGTGTTGCAATCTATTCCTATCACGCCCCCTCAACCCTCGACTGGGGAGGCATCGCCTGTGATGACGGTGCCTACGACGCTGATCAACTATATCATCCATGCTAAAGAAAGTGTGGTTTTAGATCGGGCAACACAGGGGGGCCAATGGACGCGTGATCCCTATATTATTGAAAACCAAGTGAAGTCTATTTTAGCGATGCCGCTACTCAATAAGGGGCAGTTGAGCGGCCTGTTGTATTTAGAAAACAACCTGACAACTGATGCGTTTACACCCGATAGATTTGAAACGCTCCAATTGTTATCGTCACAAATTGCGATTTCTATCGAAAATGCGCGGTTTTATCAGGAAATCACCGATTTAAACAAGGCCTATGAACGGTTTGTCCCCCATGAGTTTTTAAGGCTGTTGAACAAGCGCAGCGTGGTCGATGTGGCATTAGGCGATCAAGTTGAAAAAGAAATGAGTATCCTGTTTTCTGATATTCGGGGATTTACTGAGTTATCTGAAAAAATGAGCCCGCAAGAAAATTTCAATTTTATCAACACCTATTTGAGCCAAATGGAACCCATTATTACGCAACATCATGGTTTTATTGATAAATATATTGGTGATGCGATTATGGGTCTGTTTCCCGGTCAGGCCGATGATGCTGTACGGGGTTCCATTGCCATGTTAAAACAGTTAGTTGAATATAACCAACAGCGGCAAACGGCAGGTTTAGATCCTATTGCCATTGGCATTGGCCTGAATACAGGCGCCTTGATGCTGGGTACAGTGGGCGGGAAAAACCGTATGGATGGTACTGTCATTTCTGATGCGGTCAATCTCGCTTCTCGCATTGAAGGCCTGACGAAAAGGTATGGTGTCGCATTATTGATTTCAGAAACGACTTATGCCTGTCTCAGCGCGCCCGCTCAATATGCCATTCGCACCATTGATCGGGTCAAAGTCAAAGGGAAATCCGCGCCTGTGACGGTTTATGAAGTGTTTGACGGCGATGCACCTGATATCATTGCCTTGAAACTGAAAACCCGTGACGATTTTGAACAAGGGTTACGACACTATCGCCAGAAAGAATTTGCAGAATCGGCCGAGTATTTTAAACAGATGTTGGCTGTTTATCCTGATGACACCGCAGCCCAAATTTATCTGAAACGATGTGAGCATTTTCAACAATACGGCGTTGCTGAGAATTGGGAAGGGGTTGAAGCCTTGGAAAGTAAATGAAAATAGTCTTGTAGGGGCAGACCTGCGTGTCTGCCCTTGTAAAATTATTGACCTGAAAATCTATAGCACAAATTGATTAAAATGAACTCGTCAGAAGGGGAGGTTTTAACACCTGTTCTAATAAAGCGAATTGTCTATGATTCAATTTTCCAACTATTTTGCGATTCCCAAGGAGTTGTTCAGCTTCTTGAAGCGTCAAGTGTTTTTGCTCCAAATCGTGATGAAACAAAGTAACTGAGCTTGCGACGTTCAATTGTGCAATCGCTTTTTCAATCACTTCCAGTTGTTCAATAATCAAAGCGCTTAGCTCATTATCATCAGTTAAAGTTGCGCTATGAGGTGTATCAATACGTTTATGGGAACTACACCATCCTGTCAGAAAATCCATCACATCTAATACAACCTCTTCATAGTTTTCGTCTGTCGTTGTTTCACGGAAAGACTCAAATTCGGCTAGAAGACTCTCCTTCGAGTATCCTTTCAGCAGCAAATCTTTAACGATTTGTTCCAATTTTTCTATTGGGCTACTTTGTTGTAAAGCCTCTTTTAAAACAGATAGTTTATTGCTCATTTTTGATGGCCCGTCAAACTCCACTCATGTAGAGTGGCTACTATTGCCTGTTGATAGTCTTCAAGCGGCATTTCTTTTATAGGTTCAATGAATCCATGTTTATTGGGTTGATGTGGATCAGGTCGATATTGAAGTTGAAAAGTACTTAAACACACAAGGTTGATTTCCCAAACTGGATCTTTACCCGTTCCACCAAACGCAGCCGGGCGACGGTGAGTTGGAAGATTATAAGGTGGCGGTGGACTAACAGACATACCGCCAGTATTGGGTTTGACTTGATCAGAAATAACTGAAATATCAATGCCTTTTCGGATTCCCAAAGTTCTAGCAGTTTCGCCCACCATCGGCAAACCGTTAGCACTGATTTTCATTGAACGATATAATAAATCATTATCCATAATCAAAAAAGCCTATTCTTATACTCAGCGCGGGAATAAATTGAACTTTTCTTGATTCTAAAATATCTGTGCTGATACGCCAACCCTGAAGGGGTTGAATATGAATAGCCCCTGGTTCCACCTGGGGTTCCAAAAAAACATCATCGCATCAGGGGTTGAATATGAAAAATATTTTGCCCAACATAAAAGTTTAAATTGTGCCCGCGTGCAGTATAGCTCGATGTGGCAGGATTAAAGATTCAAAATGCCTCAATTTTTGACTTATCGTTTTAAGACGGATTTTGTTGGGGTAAAAGTAAATGAGAGTTTGTCGGCTATTTTCAAAGTCATTTTTTCAACATTCGATGTTCAAGTTTTTGCGCGCAAAAACTTGAACATCGAATAGAGTTCACAGAGTAGCACTCTGTGGAACTCTGTGTACTCTGTGTTAAAAAAGTTTTGTTATATGGATTTGGTTTGGATAAAATTAAACCATTGTTGGTTGAAATATTCTGCATTCTGGAGAGGCATGTAATGCCCTCCTTTATCCAGCTTTTCATATTTTGAACCCTTGATATTGTTATGAATCCATTCGGCATAGCGCGGTGGCGTGATGTGATCTTCGCCCCCAGCAATCACTAAGGTGGGTATCTGAATACTGGCCATTTGGCTTCTAAAATCAAATTGGAGAACTTGATGGATATAATGAAGCGAGATTTGATTATTGTCAGTCGCCTTAATAAAATCAAGGCTGCCCTCCCTTTTAGAACGCATCTCTTTGGGTAAGTGCAGTTCAAAATCATCACGCAATAATTTGGCTAATTTAAAGGCATTTTCGATGGAATCGTCCTCTTCAAGCTTGGCGGTGGTGTTGACTAAGGTTAATGATTTGATGTGAGGCGCATATTTCTTAGCCATGACTTGTGAAATAAAGCCGCCAAGGGACCAGCCTACCAAATGAAAGGGTTGGTTAATATTGATGAGGTTGAGCAAATCTAAGATACTGTCTCCAATCGCTTCAAAATGACTCTGTTCGTCATGAAATTCACTGTTCCCATAACCCGGGTAATGGAAAACAAGCACTTGAAACTGTTGAGAGAGTTCTAAAATTTGGTACAGCCATGCTGTTGCTAAGCAATCTATTGGCGGTAACAGGACAACTGGCGTTCCTTTGCCACAAGACAGTATTTCAATGTGAATACCCTGTGAAGATTTGATTTGAAAGATATTTAAGTTATCACAAGTTGAAAACACATCGTTGTCATTTTCGAGAAGCTGTTCATACCAGTGACTGGGATCATTCTTTCTGAAGAGGGGGTGATGATTGCCAAGTGACGTGAGAGAGGACTCACTCTCTGGTTTTACTTTTTTGATATCGGTTGCCGAAGACTGAAAATTAATAATATAATGTGCAAAATCTTTGATGGTGTTCAAACCGATCAAATCAGAAATTTTGAGTTTCAACTGATATCTCCGGCTCATTTTTTGGACAACATCCATTAAAACAAGCGAATCCACGCCAAACTCTTCAAGCATGGAATGCTCATCTAAGTGAATAATATCAAGTTTTAAGGCTTCTGAAAACAGTTGTTTTAAATCGTCTATTTCAGCTTCCAAGCTGTGATTTTTTATGATTGATTGCCGGGTAGATTTGGCTTCAAGATGATTTAAGGTTGGCGCATCCGGCAAAGACTGAATCCGTTGAGTGATCTGTTCATGATCACGATTGAGAGAAGTTTCTTTTTCAGGTATCCAATATCGCTGCCTCGCAAAAGGATAGGTGGGCAAAGCAATACGTTGCGGTTTAGGCGGCTTTGGATAAAGCAATTGCCAGTCAATGTCTACCCCCAAAATCCACAATTGTGCCAGTTTAGTTAATTCCTGTTTCTCAATCAGCATGTTAAGAAACGCCTCGCCAGCTTCGCCTTCAATCAAAAGCGCAGAATGCGCTTTGCTCGTTTTGACATTCCCATGAAAAAAATGTGCTATTTCTGTTTGGCCTTGAGCATATTGCATTAATTTTTCTGTTAATGACTCAATACTGTCAACCACTATCGCCAACCGTTCTTCCAGAGGTTCGCGACCGATTTGTAAGGTGTAAGCCAAGTCTGCCAACAATAATAAGTCTGGTTGGATTGGTTCAGGTAACTCGGCTTCATTAACCGTTGTTCCTACCTCACCTGCTACGGTTGCCGAATTGAAGAAATCTATTATTTTCTTGATATAGGCTTGGAGCCTGTCTTCATTTTTAGCGGACAACACAATGATGTAATCTTTTTGACTGTGAGATTCTGCCTCTCGTAAGGGGGGCTCATATTCCTCCACTATCAGGTGTGCATTGGCACCACCAGCCCCAAACGAGCTGATACCCGCTCGTCTCGGATAGCGTATTTCTTTGCCATTTTCTTTAAGAATCGGTTGTTTCCACTCGGTTAAGCCATGCTGAACATAGAAAGGTGATGTTTCAAAGTTGATATTGGGATTTAAGCGTTCTGAATGCAGCGAAGGTACCAATTGCTTATACTTCATCTGTAACAACACTTTTGTTAAGGCAGCCATGCCTGCAGCAGATTCTAAATGTCCAATATTGGATTTTACAGAACCGATAGCACAATATTGTGTGTCAACCGTCTCTTCTTGATAAGCTTTCGTTAGCCCTCTTATCTCAATCGGATCGCCTAATGAAGTACCTGTACCATGCGCTTCGACATAACTAATCGTTCTGGGATTGATCTGCGCTTTCTTCAGTGTACTCGATATCAGACTGGCTTGAGCATTCGGATCGGGTACGGTATAACCATTCGTTTTTCCGCCATGATTGATAGAACTGCCCTTAATCACGGCATAAATGTGATCGCCATCTATTCGGGCCTGATGAAGTGGTTTGAGCAATAGCGCTCCCACACCTTCACCTGGCACATAGCCATCTCCGCCTTCACCAAAACTGCGGCATCGTCCATCACTGGATAAAAACTGGTGTTGTCCAAGCAGAATATATTTCTTGGGATGAATGCTCACATTCACACCGCCAGCTATTGCTATTTCACTTTCTCCTCTTTTTAGACTTTCACACGCTAGATGAATAGCAGTCAATGAAGAAGAACACATCGTATCAAGTGCTATGCTAGGGCCCTGGAAATTAAAATAATAGGAAATTCTATTGGCAATTGAGGCATAAGAAGCCGTTGGCATAGCTTGGCCCTTATGCTTTTCCAAGGCACCAAATAATTGATACTCTCCCCACATCACGCCAACAAAAACGCCGACAGGTTTATCTTTTAAAGACGTTTTTGGGTAACCCGCATCTTCTAATGTATGCCAGACTGTTTCTAAAAAAAGACGTTCTTGCGGATCGATAAACTCCGCTTCTGTGGGTGAGATATTAAAAAACAACGGATCAAATTGATCAACATCCTCAATGAATCCTCCCCATTGACGAGAATGATTGGCATCCTCATATTGACTCGCATCCCATCGTTCCTTGGGAATTTCGGTGATGCCATCAATACCCGCTGTTAAATTTTCCCAAAATGCGCTTAAATCCCGCGCCATGGGATAACGACCACTGACACCGATGATGGCGATGTCGTCTTCTGGAATATCAGTTTCTGGAGTTAATGACACCGATGACTCTGTTGAATTGAGAAAACGGGAACGAGTGAGACGTGCTAAGTTATTTTGTTCTCGTTCTGGAAGCACTGCTACCGTTTTAGTCTCGTTTGGTACAGCACTTGCACCATCGCTTATTTTTTCAATCAGTTGTTCTCGGTGATTTTTAATAAAATACTGGCCTAGTTCAGTGAGATTTTTGTATTCAAAAAATAAGGTTTTTGAAAGGGTTCCAAAATGATTTTCTAGTTTTCGAGTCAAGCTGAGCATCATCACCGAATCCAGGCCGTATTTTTCTAAGGGGGCATGGGCCTGAATAGTGGAAAAAGTGAGTTTGAGTTCTTGGGATAAGAGGTTCTTTAAATAATCTTCTGTTTTGGCCTGTAATTGCGATGGATCAGGGCCACTTTGATTAAGGGGCGATTTGTCAGGTTCACTTTGATTAATCGGTTGCTTATTATGAGTAGCGGCTAATGTGGGTGCCTGAATAACGGGATTCAAAGCCTTTTTGATTTGTTCTGCTTCTCCTGCTACCACCATCATTTGCACAGAGGCTAGATTTAATCCAAGCTCAAAAGCTTTGATGCCCTGTTCGGTGCTTAATGGCAGCATACCCATGAATTGTTTTAACCACGCTTGTTTTTTACTATCAACCTGCATCCCCCCTTCTTGCCATAACGGCCAGTTGATGGAAAGCGTTTGACCAAAACGTTGTTCTTGAGCGCGTAATCCCTCACGCCATTGTGCAAAGTGATCCATAAAGCTATTGGCATAAGCATAATCACTTTGCCCGATATTGCCCATTGCCGCGACGATGGAGGAAAACAGCACGAAAAAATCCAGTTTATCGTTTTTTGTGGCTTCATCCAAATACACGCTGCCCAATATTTTAGGCGCTAACACCGCGGCCATGTTGTCCTGAGTTTTATTCAGGAGCAAGGCATCCCGAATCAGCCCTGCACTGTGAATAATCCCGTTGATTTGACCAAAGTGCGCTTTGGTTTGTGCAATCATCGATTCAACATCGTCGCGCTTGCTCACATCAGCTTGGATATAAAGCACTTCGGCACCTAAGGCCTTGATCGCTTGAATCTTGGCGGCTTGTTGTTCATTTAAAGTCGCTGAACGACCGGTAAGAACCAGTTTGGCTTCTTTAACCTGCTTAGCCAGATATTCGGCAAAGATGAGGCCTAAACCTCCAGCACCGCCAGTCACTAAATACACGCCCTGTTCTTTCAAGCGGGTCGTCGGTGCGGTTTCCTGTACAGGTTCCCATGCTTTCCAGCGTTTTACCCACCGTTGGGTGTGAGCATAGCGAATCTCAACACTGTCCGTTGTTTCCATTTCGGTCAAGACGCTATCGACTAGCTCTGATAAACTAGACAAGGCAACCGTTTTGTAGAGGAACTTGGAATTTTCCAGTCGAATCGTTTTAGCAAACCCACTGAAGGCAGCATACTGCGGTTGGGGTGCATTATCTGGTTCTAAATAGAGGTATAACAGTTGGATAGGGGCTTTGAGCGGCTGTGCTAATAAGGCCTGACTGAGGTGAAAGACAGAATAGAGGCTTAAGTCAATTTGATTCGCCAACAGCGTCGAATCGGTGACGAAATGGGCTTGTGACCAAAAATGAATGATATGGCTGGGGAACTGATGCTGTTGTGCCAAACTGGCCAGCAATTGACGATAATCTGAGGCTTGTGCAGGATTAATGGCATAGACTTGATTACCCAATGCTTGATAACGTTCACCCGGTTTAACCCAAATCACCTCACATCCCAAACGGGCTTGCAAAGCCTGATATCGCGTTTCATCACGCTCAAACAGCAATACTTGAGAAATGCTCTGCGCTTGAGTTTGGATTGGGCTGATTTGGGGTTCCCACACGCTTTGGTAGTACATCGTGGTTTCGACGGTTCGTGGAACGCGAACTGAAAAATCCTTTAACTTGACCAGCACTTGCCCCCTGTCATCGACAAACCAGAGGTGAAATTTTTTAACGTTCAAATCACGGGATTCTGGTGTCAAGGTGACATAAGCATAACATTGCTCTGGTAAGGGTTTTATCAAGCTGACCTCTGCCAAGGCAAAAGGCAAAGGGGTACCCGATGTACTCGATCCCATTAATCCGATGACTGTCTGTAAGGCCCCATCCATTAAAGCGGGATGTAGCACAAAATCGTTAAAACCGCTTTGAAGCGAGGCAGGTAAGACTAAGCTCGATAAGGCTTCCGTGTCATTACGGTACAGCGTTTGAATGCTCTGGAAACCCGGCCCGTATGACAGGCCGACCGCTTGAAAAAGACGGTAGCATTTTGCCTGAACCCAGCTTTCAGTACAGCGTTTTTGAATCGCTTCCAGATCAAGGGTTTCAGCGTTTGGGGTGGTTTGATTTTGATAAATCAACTGGCCTTGAACATGGACCTGTCGTTCTTGAGCATCATCAAAGGTACTGACCTCAAATTCAACAAGCTGCGAGGCTTCGGTGGGATAAAAGCTGATGTGAACCCGTTGCGGCGTGTCTGATACCGTTATGGGTTGTACCCACACGATATCCTTGAGCGTCTGCACAGCCCTTTCACCTGCCATTCCGCCAGCAACCCAAGCCATTTCAAGGTAGGCCACGCCAGGGAAAGTCTTTTGTTGCCCAACAACATGATCGGCCAAAAAAAATTCATCCCCTCTCAAGGAGGTGGTATAGCGTTGTTCTTGAAGGGTTGAGGTGTTGCTCTCTAAAAACGGGTGGAGTTGGGGGCCGACAGTAACCGGGTTTGGCAGTCGTGTTGTGCTTTCCGGTAACCAATACCTTTCCCGCGCAAAAGGATAGGTGGGTAAAGTAATACGTTGCGGTTTGTGGTGGGGATATAATAATGTCCAGTCGATTTCTACGCCAGAAACCCACAGTTGTGCTAATTTACTGAGTTTTTGATCCTGAATAATGATTTTGAGAAAGGCTTCACCTTCTCTGCCGTCCAGCAAGGGTTCTGCTTGTTCAGCCTTGACATGGCCACGGTAAAACAGCTCGATATCGGTTTGGCCTTGAGCGTATTGCGTTAATTTGTCTTTAACTTCATCAAGGCTTGAGACGACCATTGCCAACCGTTCTTCCATGGCTTCGCGCCCTAGCTGTAAGGTATAAGCCATGTTGCCAAGGGACTGGGCGCTTGTGTGATTTGCCGCACTGAAGGCCGTTTCCCCCGATGTTTGAGCAGGTTTAGAATACCGTTCACACACATATTGTGTCACTGCGGCTATAGAAGAGTGTTCAGAAAATAAGGCTGTGGTGAGATCAAGTTGATAGTGTTCATTGATTCGACGAGTTAATGCCGTCAAACCCACAGCATCTAAACCATATTCAAACAGTTCTTCCTCTAAGCCAATATCGGTCTCACGGACTTGGAGAAGCTCACTCACCCAAGTTAATAAGTGTTGTTGGAGGATCAAGCGTCGATTTTCCGGCTTTTCTATAGCGTCTCCCGTTCCCGTTTTGGAAGCCACAGCACCCTCTAAAAAATAAATGAGCTTCTGAGCATACGCTTGCAGCCTATCTGGATTTTTCGCTGACAAAACAATGATTTGTGGTGTATATTCACACTCTGCACTCTCTGTTTTTGAAGCATTATATTCTTCTAAAATGATATGGGCATTCGCACCGCCCGCCCCAAACGAATTGATGCCTACTCGTCTCGGATATTCTTTAAGCAGCCCATTTTCTGTTATTTGAGGCCGTTGCCAATAGGCCAACTTTTGCTGCACCACAAAGGGTGTTTTCTTAAAGTCAATATGAGGATTGGGAGGCGAAGAATGAATAGAAGGCACTAAGGTTTGGTGTTTCAATTGCAGTAAGACTTTGGTCAAACCTGCGACACCAGAGCCCGCAATTAAATGACCTATATTTGATTTAATTGAACCAATCGCACAAAACTGAAGAGCATCAGTATATTGTGCAAAGGCTTCTGTAATACCTTCAATTTCAATGGGATCACCTGTTTTTGTGCCAGTACCATGGGTTTCAAGATAACTGATAGTACGGGGATTAATCTGGGCTTTTTTCAGTGCCGTCGTAATAAGTTTTGACTGCAATTTGGGGTTAGGAACCGTATAACCGTTAGTTTTCCCATCTGCATTAATGGCAGTAGCTTTGATAATGGCATAAATATGATCTCCATCTGCTACTGCTTGTGAGAGAGGTTTTAATAAAACCGTTGCTACCCCTTCAGCATCGACAAAGCCACCTTTTCCCTCTCCAAAAGGATGACAATCTTTGCCTATCAATAACATATTCTTTTGACAATATTGGATTATTCTGTTGGGATGCAAGGTAAGATTGACACCGCCCACAATAGCCGTTTTACATTCGTCACGGTGAAGACTCTGAACCGCTAAGTGAATTGCCGTTAAAGAAGAGGAACACGCTGTATCAACGGATAAACTGGGCCCGTTAAAATCACAGAAATAAGAAACTCGGTTAGCAATATCATAGTTATCCGTATCAGGACAGTGTATCTTGCCGTTTAAAGAGGCTTCCATTGCCAACCAGCTATAGGTATTGGTTGTCACACCGATAAAAACCCCAGTCTTTCTGGATAAACTCGCCCGTGTATAGCCGGCATCTTCGAGAGTGGCCCACGCGCTTTCCAACACAATACGTTGTTGGGGATCCATTAATTCCGCTTGTCGCGGTGAAATATTGAAAAATAACGGATCAAATTTATCATAATCCTCAAGAAACCCGCCCCATTTGGTATAACTTTTATTGGGATCATTGCCCGTTTTATCATAATATAATCTATAATCCCATCGTTCAGGAGGCTCTTCTTTGGTGCAGCTTTCTCCCTTTATCAAATGTGCCCATAATTGATCGACATCACTTGACATCGGAAAACGTCCACTTAATCCTATGATGGCAATGTCTTTATGCTGATTTTCAAGAGGTGGGTGGCTGATTGCTTTTTTAGCAACCGTCTTTTTATCGGCCGGGATTGGTTTTGGAGAAGTGGGGAAAAGGGGTTTCGGGACGATTTTTTCAGGTGTTTTGTGAGCAGCTTTCTGATTGAGTCCAAATTGTTTGGCTAATTCTTGAGGAAAAGATTGAATAAAATATTTTGTTAATTGTTCTATCGTTGAATAGTCAGACAGCAATGTTGTGGATAAATCGCCAAATACATTTTCTAAGTGATCTAAAATCTCTATATTGGCTAAAGAATCAATACCATATTCTGATATCAAATCAACTTTATTTTCTATATCGTTTGGTTGGCAATCTAATTTTTTAGCAACAATGTCTTTCAAATATTGAGTTGTTTTTTTTAATAACCGGCAGCTGTCTTCCTCTGAAAGGAAGACTTCATCAGCACAGGAGGTGATTTGATTTTGATGATCAGAGCTATTGGAAACATTATCATCATTTAATTTTGAATGTGTCATCTTATGCTGCTCTTCATGGGTTAGAATAGTTTG
>Ga0209834_10000150_pt1 | contig 41133 bp, 40 predicted proteins | sample Mar14236cmmetaG_FD_184134 | JGI IMG/M metagenome (GOLD analysis project Ga0209834, IMG submission 184134) | Marine hydrothermal vent microbial communities from Guaymas Basin, Gulf of California to study Microbial Dark Matter (Phase II) - Marker... ... | reverse complement strand
AAGCACTGTAACATATGATAATAAATGCAAAAAATGCATAGCGGAATAATTTCGACCACGGAGGGATGCCACGATGGAACCAATAAAAGAGACCATGAGAGCACTCCTTCAGGAAATGATCCTTCCCAAGCTAAAGGACATAAAGGATACCTTGATAAGGCATGAGGAGAGGCTCAACTCAGTGGATAAACGAATTGATGATATAAACACCCACCTTATAGACCAGATCAGACGTATTGATGAGGTAAGGGAGGACCTAACCACCCCACACCACCAACGCCATGGCATGGCGGCTTTCGGGGTTCGGATGATTTGGTAGCACCCGGATGTTCAACCCAAACCGACCTGCTTCAGCAAACTCAAAATCCGACTCATACTTGTAAAGCCCCTCACTCAATTGCTGGGTTGCTTCCATGATCTTGATCACTCGATCAACACATATATCATCTTCGCCCAGTATGCCACAGTACACCTCTACCACCACATCAGAAGGATCAAGCTCGCCCAGGTGGATCTCAGCCTCCACGTGGCACGTATCGCCAACTTCCATCTCTTCCAATTCGGGCATTCTAACCTCTTTAATGGCAACGTCTCCCCAGCCATACATGACCCTATCTCGCCATGCAGAAAGGGCCTTTAAAGGCTCCCACCCATTTTCCTTAAAATGAAATCCTCTTTCTGCAGCAGGAAGGTAGAACATTTCCCAGTAATCCTCTACCATCCTGTGTGTGTTGAATACGGGACAAAGCCGGTGCATTGACGCCTTCATTTTTTCCACCCATCCCCGCGGTATCCCATCAGACCCCCTTGAATAAAAAAGAGGTATAATGTCCTTTTCAAGAATGTCATAAAGGGCACGGGATTCGATTTCATCCTGGAACCCCTCGTCTCCGTATTCCTCGCCACTGCCTATGGCCCAGCCCACGTCTCTATCATAACCCTCATCCCACCAGCCATCGAGGACACTAAAATGGAGCGCACCGTTGGCCACCGCCTTCATACCGCTCGTACCACAGGCCTCAAGTAGGCGGCGGGGAGTGTTGAGCCACACGTCTACCCCCTGGACCATGTACCGCGCCACTTCCATGTCATAGTCCTCCAGAAAAACTATGTGGCGCCTGAACTTTTCTTGATTCGAAATCTGGACTATTTGCTTTATCAAGTCTTTTCCCATCTGGTCCTGCGGATGGGCCTTGCCTGCAAAAATGATCTGGGCCGGGCGGTCTTCATTAGTAAGGATATTCTCCAGCCTCCCTATGTCCTTTAAAATGAGGTATGCCCGCTTATAGGGCGCAAACCTGCGGGCAAAGCCTATTGTCAAGACCTCAGAGCTCAAAACCTCGTCGGCTATGGTGAGATCCTTGCCCGAAGCACCTCTTCTGGCAAGCTGTGCCCTCAATCTTCTTCTGGCAAATGCCACCAATCGCTCCCTGGCCCGCTCATGGGTTCTCCAGAGTTCTGTATTGGCAATCAGGTCCACCCTTTCCCATACCTTTACATTATCAGGGTCTTCAATCCATCTTGGCCCAAGGTAGCGGTCGTAGTTTTCCCTCATGCCTTGAGATATCCACGAAGGGATATGCACCCCGTTTGTGATATGAGTGATTGGGAGGTCAACCTCCGGCGTCTTTGGCCAGATCTTCTCCCACATTTTTCGGCTAACCTTCTCATGAAGTCGGCTAACGGCATTGCACCAGTTCGACAACCTCAAGGCAAGTACTGCCATGCAAAACCACTCGTCCTTGTTCCTGGGCTCTTGTCTACCAAAACCCAGGAATACGTCAAAACTGATTCCAAGGGATTTGGCATATTCTTCAAAGTAAATCCGCATCAGGTCTGGATGAAAGACATCAATGCCCGCGGGTACTGGAGTGTGGGTAGTAAAAACGCTTGTAGCCCTAACAAACTCGAGGGCCTCATTAAAGTTCAGGGCATATTTTTCCCTCAAATCCCTGATGCGCTCCATGAGGGCAAAGGCTGAATGCCCTTCGTTGATGTGAAAGACATCCGACTCTATACCCATTGCAAGCAAGGCCCGCGCTCCACCTATTCCGAGCACTATCTCCTGCCTAATTCTCATGTCGTGATCGCCGCCATATAGCTGTGACGTGATATCCCGGGCCCAATCGGAATTTCCTTCTACATTGGTATCAAGCAGATAGAGGCAGAACCTTCCTACGTTCACCTTCCAGACCTGGATCTTGACCGTCTCCCCCTTCATGCCTACAGAAACGGTAACCGGGGCCCCATCCTCGGTCCGCACAAGGGTCATGGGCATCATGCTGAATCGATTTGCAGGATAGGTCTCCATCTGCCATCCGTCTTGAGTCAGGTACTGACGGAAGTATCCCCTTTGATATGCCAGCGACACCCCACATACGGGCAAATTCAGATCGCTTGCCGATTTCAAATGATCGCCGGAAAGTATTCCAAGGCCACCGGAGTAAATGGAAAGGCAATCCGCCACACCGCATTCGGCCGTAAAGTATGCAACACGGAAGTGCTTGCCATGTTTGCCAAAGATCCTTTCGTTAATATGCTCAGACATGTAGCGCTTGAACTCGTGATGTACCCTTTCCATGTGGGCAAGAAAGCCCTCATCATGGGCCAGGTTCTTAATTTCTTCCTGGCTCAATCGGCACAAAAGCTCAACAGGGTTCTTCCTTGTTTTTTCCCAGAGGTCAGGGTTCATCCTCCTAAATAACTCAGCAGCGTCATGGTTCCATACGAACCACAGGTTGTAAGCGAGCTCTTTTAACGGGTCCAAGGCCTCTGGTATCTTTGGTTTTACATCAATTGTCTTAATTGGGAATGTCATAGGTGCTCCTTAATCAAAATGGATGTGGAAGAAGTGAAAATCCCACGGCTTCAGGCCAACGTAAAGTCCCTGGGTCTCCGCGTCTTCAATCCTCGCCGAGTATTTTTCTTCTTTAATAGGATCTGTCATTTTAAGGTTACCGGTAGCGCCAAACCAACTGCGCGGAAACCTGATGCGTCCCTGACTCGGTATATCGGAAAAATTGACGGCTATTAAGGCCCTCTCCCTACCATGCTGCAACCCCCATGCCAGTAGGCTCTTACAGCTCTGGTTGTCCAGCCATCCATCTACAGCACACATCTGCCAGAGACCTTCATGAAAGATGGGTTGGCCTGTCTGCTCCAGCAACTTGGCAGAGAATTCCAAGATATCTTTGTCTGGAGGTTCCTCTGGTGCCCTTCTGAGTTGAACAGGCACCCGCATACGTCTACCTTCAAACTGTCCATGATACCAGAGCCTTGCACCTGGAACTGTGGCATGAATCACCATTGCGGCCTTTATTCTATCCCTGCCGAAGACATCCATTGCACGGGCCTCATCATGATTCTCCAAAAACCGAAGCAATCGCTCTTGGTCCGCGAGGGCCCTGCTTAGTTGGTTTTTCAGACTCTCCACATCTGAGTTAATGAGAGCATCATAAAAGTCCTTGTCATAGCTATAATTAAACCCAGCCTCCAGTAACTGTTTTTCGAGTCCCCAGTAGCTTTCGGCAATGAAGGTGAAATTAGCCCGAATATCTCTTATGCTGTTTATAGCATAAGGCCAGAATTCCTGGGGCTCTTCCATCGCAGTGAGGTATTGGGCCCATGTTTTGCCGAAAACGTCGTTCAAGACGAGCATTGCCATGTCACAGCGCAGACCATCACAAAGTTCGCTAATGGATTGGAGCGCTTCTTTCATTGCCTCGTGCGTGTCCCTTTTCCCGTAATTGAGCTGGGCCGTATCAGTCCATGGCGGGAAATACGGGTCTTTGCCGTGGGCTATGCAGATTCGCCGCTGGGTGCTCGTGGCCCTGAAAAAACCGTCGGGGCAAGTGCCCGCTGATCCAGGGCTTGCATTGATATAATACTCGGGATGCTCTCGCACCCAGTGGTGGTCGCATGCAGTATGATTAGGCACAAAGTCCAGAATCAGGCGGAGGCCTATATCATTAAGGGTCTTCTTTAGGGCTCGAAGATCGTTGGTATCTCCGAATTGAGGATCAGGGCTATAGGAGCGAACCGCATAGGGTGACCCCCCCAGGTCCGCTATTTGAAAATCTGGGAGTATTTTCTCACATTCCCTTCTTAAAATTTCAGCCTTTCTTGCTTCAATTTGAGAAACCGGGCTCCTTTCCCACATCCCCATCAGCCATACCGCATCCATGCCCATACGTTTGATATTCTCCCACTGAGAGGCGGGAACTTGTGACAAAGAGACCTTACACCCTTGCCTTGCGGACAGTTCATTTAGCCATGCCATAAGATTTATCTCGTAAATGTGTGGGTTATTTCGCATTGTTTTTGCCCGCTTTTATTCGAAATAGCCTTTTTGATTCTTCTCTCATATTCTTCCGTAGATTTCCGTCATGTCTCTGAGTTGTTGAGCCAGATCGGCGCTAAGCTTCTGAGGCATGACTCTCCATTGCCAGTTACCTTCATTTCGTGCAGGCCTGTTCATGCGAGCCTCTTCACCAAGGCCTAGAATATCCTGCATGGGAAACATGGACAGCTTCGCCACTGACATCATGGCAAGCCTCACCAGGGCCAAGGGGATTTCTTCTGCATTGATCTCTCGCCCCAGGTATTTGAAGATCCTCTTTCTTTGCCCGGCATCTATCTCGTTTTCGAACCACCCCTTTGCCGTATTATTATCGTGGGTACCCGTATAAACGACGCACTCTCTTTCCAGGTTATGCGGGGCATAGGGGTTCGTGGGCAGATCCTCGCCAAAGGCAAACAATAAGATCTTCATACCGGGGAATCCAAAACGCAGCCTCACCTCCGTGACATCCGGGGTTATAACGCCCAGATCTTCTGCAATAATGGGAAGATGTCCCAATTCCTTCTTGATGCAGTCAAAGAAATCCCATGCCGGGGCCTCCACCCAGTGGCCGTTTATGGCATTTTTCTCATGGGCTGGCACTTCCCAGTAGCCTATAAAGCCACGGAAATGATCAACTCTCACCAGATCGAAAAGGGCCAGGTTATGCCTGATCCTCTGTATCCACCACTCATAACCAGTAGCCTTGAGAACATCCCACCTGTAGACAGGATTGCCCCAGAGTTGCCCGGTGGAGCTGAAATAGTCCGGCGGGACCCCTGCCACTGTTATGGGCCTTTTGTCTTCATCAAGATTAAACAGTTCAGGATGCGCCCATACATCCACGCTATCGTGGACCACGTAAATTGGCATATCGCCCAAAATCCGAATCCCCCTTTCATTGCAAAATGCCTTGAGGGCCATCCATTGGTTGTAAAGGACAAACTGAACGAATTGAATTTTTGCCATTGAACTTTTATGCTTGCGTCTTACCTCTGCTAAAGCTGAATCGCTCCTGTCTCTTAATTCAGGGGGCCACAGTGTCCAGGGGCTTCCCCCGTTCATGCCCTTGATGATTGTAAACAGCGCATAATCATCAAGCCAGTGGCTGTTTGCCTGGCAAAATTCCTCGTATTCTCCGCGGCGAGCAGCGTTTTGAAACCCTTTGAATATTCTTTCAATCAGTTCTTGCTTGTGGCTAACGACCCTGGAATAGTCTATCCTGTTTTGGGAAAAAACATGCTTTGTACTCAGTATGAAAGGGTCTGCCCATCCCCATTTCACAAGAATTTCAGGGCTCAAAAAAAGGGGGTTCAGTGCAAAGGCCGAGGAACTGTGATAAGGCGAATTACCATGGGCCGGATCCGTGGGAGTAAGGGGCAATATCTGCCAATAGGACTGACCGGCCATCTGTAGGAACTGGGCGAACCTATAAGCCCAGGGTCCAAAATCCCCGATTCCAAAGTCTCCTGGAAGTGAGGTAATATGCAGCAGAATCCCGCTTGCTCTCTTGTCCAACACTTGCCTTATTTCCATGCTATGGCCCTTCCCATTTGAAAAATAATGCTGCCAGTGGCGGAAGGGTGATGCTCATAGAGCAATCGCGCCCATGCCAGGGATGGGGCTCGGTTGAAATAGTTCCGGGGTTACCCATTCCACTCCCCCCATATACTTCGGCATCCGTATTTAAAATCTCCTCCCATTTTCCCGGCCTTGGCATACCGACCCTGAATTGATGTCTGGGTACCGGGGTAAAATTCAGCACTACAACTAATACCTGATCCTTTCTTTTGCCTTTTCTCAGAAAGCAGAGTGTGCTCTGTGTAGAATCATTGCAATCGATCCACTCAAATCCAGAGGCATCGAAATCCAGCTCATGCAGCGCCCCTTCATTTCTGTATAGCTCATTGAGATCCTTCACAAGTTGCTTAATGCCTTGATGCGAGGGGTGCGCCAAGAGATGCCAATCCAGGCTCTTTTCGTGATACCATTCATCCCATTGCCCAAATTCCCCCCCCATAAACAAGAGCTTTTTCCCGGGCTGTCCATACATGTATGCAAAAAGGAGCCTCAAGTTGGCAAACTTTTGCCAATCATCACCTGGCATTTTCCTAAGCAGTGAGCCTTTCCCGTAAACTACCTCGTCATGGGAAAGGGGCAAGATGAAATTTTCACTGAAGGCATAAATCATCCTGAATGTTAATTTATCATGGTGATGTTTTCTGTAGACTGGATCGTAGGACATATATTCAAGGGTGTCGTGCATCCACCCCATGTCCCACTTCATGCCAAAGCCTAGCCCCCCAGCGTCCACAGGTCTGGACACCATTGGCCATGCGGTTGATTCCTCTGCTATGGTCTGAATGTCAGGAAAATTCCTGTACACTTCTTTGTTAAAGGCGCGGAGAAACTCGATGGCATCTAAATTCTCTCTTCCGCCATATTTATTGGGGATCCACTCGCCTTCTTTTCGGCCATAGTCCAGGTACAACATTGATGCCACCGCATCAACCCTTAGACCATCAACGTGATAAACATCTAGCCAGAACATTGCGCTGCTTATAAGAAAGCTCCTCACCTCATTCCTTCCATAGTTGAATATAAAGCTATCCCAATCAGGATGAAGGCCTTGCCTTGGGTCGCCGTGTTCGTAGAGGTGGGTGCCATCAAAATAAGCAAGGCCATGCTCGTCCCTCGGAAAGTGAGAGGGGACCCAGTCCAATATTACCCCTATCCCCCTTTGGTGAAGGGTATCAATAAGCAACATAAAATCCTGCGGGGCACCGAAGCGACTTGTTGGTGCAAAATATCCTGTTGTCTGATAACCCCAGGACCCGTAGAAAGGGTGTTCCATCACTGGAAGGAATTCAACATGAGTATAGCCCATGTCCGTTGCATGCTCGGCGAGCCTGTGGGCCAGTTCGCGGTAGGTCAAATACCTGTTGCCTTCTTCTGGTACACGCATCCAGGAGCCAAGATGCACCTCGTAAATGGCCATGGGCGATTCTAGGGAATTGTGCGAGCCCCTGCGCTGCATCCATTGCTGGTCATGCCACTCGTAACTTAGGTCCCAAACTATGGAGGCCGTTCGGGGAGGGACCTCGTTGAAAAAGGCAAATGGATCGGCCTTGTCCACGCTGTATGAATTATATCTGGAACGGATATGGTACTTATATCTGGCACCTTTATCGACACCAGGGACAAATCCATGCCATATACCAGAGCTCTCTGATGGGCTCAGGTTATGTGAGTCCTTGGACCAATCATTGAAATCGCCCATCACTGAGACGGCTTCGGCATTAGGCGCCCAAACTGCAAAAAAGGTTCCTCGGCCCTCTTTTGTGGATACGGGGTGGGCCCCTAGCCTTTTGTAAAGACGAAAGTGGGTTCCTTCATTAAAGAGGTAAAGGTCATCCTCGGTGAGAAAAGGGTTGCTCTCAGTTAACGAATTCGAATTCATTTTGTATCACCCAAACCGGGGGTAATCTCGATGACGAATGCCAAAATATATCCATCTGTGATCTGCCTTGTAAGAACAAGTTCAATGGGCAACATATTCATCAGCGGACCTCGTTCTCATTGGGGTATTTGTATTTTGACATTTGATAATACGACATCAAAAGAAATCTTCCAGGGCTCTCCGTCAGGTGTTTCACAAAGCGCGCTCATCGTACTAATTTCATTCCAAAAGGGACTCATATAAGTCAATATACTGCTCTGCGGATCGCCTCCATGAAAAATCACATTTCATTGCATTGCTTATGATCCTTTGCCACTGCCTTTGATCTGAATAAAAAGCAAGAGCCCGCTTGAGCGCAGCTAGAAACTCGCACGCTTCATAAGGCCTGAATTTAAACCCATTTCCCTTCCCGCTCTTGGGGTCAAATTCTTGCACCGTATCATCCAATCCTCCCGTAGCTCTCACCACAGGAACGGTGCCGTACTTCGATGCATACATCTGGGTAAGGCCACAGGGTTCATAACGTGACGGCATCATTAAGATGTCTGACCCTGCGATTATCCTATGGGCCATAGCCTCATCAAACCCTTTTATAAAGGCCATTTTCTGTGGGTAGCGAGACGCAGTTTTACGGAGCTCTTCCTCTATCTCCTTTTCGCCAGAAGCCAAGATAACAACACAAAGCTCTTCTTTCATAAGGGCATCCATGACTTCTAATAGGAGGTCGAGGCCCTTTTGTTTATCCAGTCTTGTTACCATACACAGCAGTGGTACCTTGGTACCTTTTGTTTGCAACCGAAGTTGTTGCAATAGCCTCTCCTTGCAAACCCTTTTTTCTTCCATCTGCTCAACATCGTAGGTAGCAGGCAGGTACTTATCTTTCTTTGGGTCCCATGAATTGTTATCTACGCCGTTTAAAATACCGTGGAGTTTGTTTCGATGGGCACACAGAATACCCTCCATACCCATACCATACCCAGGAGATTGGATCTCCTTAGCATACCTGGGGCTTACCGTGGTAACGGCATCTGAGAAGACTATACCTGCCTTTAGGGTACTGATCTTACCCCAGTACTCCAGCCCCTCGGGATGAAAAAACTCCTCTTGATTTAGCCCTGTCAAAGGGAGTTTTTCTCTTGGGAAAATGCCCTGGTACCCTATGTTATGAATTGTGAATACGGATTTTATTTTCGAAAGCTTGGGGTAGCTTGAATAGAGCCCCCGAAGAAGGGCTGGAACAAGGCCTGTCTGCCAGTCATTACAGTGTATAATTTTTATATCCTCATTCAATTTCTCACACAGTCTCAGGCCAGCCAGGGAGAAAAAGGCAAATCTTTCAAAGTTATCGTAATAGTCCCCACATGCCCCACCGTATAGATTGGGCCTTTGATACATATCCTCCCTCTCAATAAGATACACTGCTAGGCCGCCTTCGCCCACCGTTTCATGAATTTTTGCTTTGAGCCGGTACTCCCCCATGGGGATGTCCACAGTCGAGACGAGGGAAGTTTGAACATCTTTATTGTTAATGGACCAATAAAAAGGTAACACCAGTTGAATGTCCACTCCTAGCTTTTTAATCTCCCTTGGTAATGCCCCCGACACATCTCCAAGGCCGCCTGTTTTGGCATAAGGAGTGGCTTCAGAAGAGAGAAATATCACCTTCAAATCACTAGTCCGCATGCTCGCCTACCTTTCTGTCCTGTTTGTGCTTACGGAGATAAGAGAGAATAGCAGAGCCTCATGTCCTTGGCAATAAAACAAAAAGACAGCTTGACGGCGTAATTTTGCTCACATAATATTTCAATAGGTACTTTACCTTTGTCCTGCCAAAATGGGTGCTAACGGTCTTTTCTTACTTTAGTGAAGTCCCTTGCAGATTGAGTCCGCACGGTCAAGGGAGTACTTGGAAGCCATCTTTGATTTGAGGGAGGCAAGACCGTCATGAGAGACACTCTGGCTTTTATCATGGCAGGAGGCAGGGGAGCAAGGTTGATGCCTTTGACATCTGACCGCTCCAAGCCCGCTGTTCCATTCGGGGGCATTTACAGACTGGTAGATTTTACCCTCAGTAATTGCATCAATTCCCAGCTTTACAGAATTGTGGTGTTGCCCCAGTACAAGTCCCAGTCCCTAACTGAGCATCTGGAGGCGGGATGGAATATATTCAGTGCCAAATTGGGCCATTTTCTCAAGATAGTGCCTCCCCAACAGCGGGTCGGCCTAGACTGGTACAGGGGTACCGCTGATTCAATTAGGCAAAATATCTACCTCATTGAACGCACCAGGCCCAAATTTATCCTTATACTTTCTGGGGATCATATCTACAAGATGGACTACAGCCTTTTTCTCAAGTACCACAAGGATAAAGATGCAGATGTCACCATATCCACGCTGGAGGTGGATGTAGAGCAAGCGCATCATTTTGGCATCGCCGTTGTGGACCACGAAAACCGTATCCTCGGTTTCCAGGAAAAGCCCAAAAAAGACATCAAGACAATCCCTAATGACTTCTCCAGGGTACTGGCCTCTATGGGTATTTACCTGTTCAAGACCGAATCGCTGCTGAAAATTCTAAACAGCCACAAGGGGGACGACTTCGGAGGCGATATCATACCCACTATTCTCAATGACTATAGGGTTTACGCCTATCCTTACAAGTGGTTCAACAAAATTGTAGATCAGATATATGTCACCATGGAAAATGGCGCGCGTGCATTGCAGACAGTTGACAAGACTCGCGACTCTACCTATTGGCGCGATGTGGGCACCTTGGATGCCTATTGGAATGCCAACATGGATTTGACTGGTGTAGACCCTTTTTTTAACCTTTACGGCCGGAGGTGGCCCATCCATACCTATCAATCTGCAACTCCGCCTGCAAAGTTTGTCTTCAACAACGAAAGAGCAGAAGGCGGAAGGGTTGGAAAGGCGCTGGACTCGCTCGTAGCGGCCGGGTGCATCATAAGCGGCGTGGTCAGAAACTCTGTGCTCTCCTACAACGTCATAGTGGGAAGTTGGTCCAATGTAGAGGAATCCGTTATCATGGATGGGGTGATCATTGGGAGGCACTGTAAGATCAAGAAGTGTATCATCGACAAGGAGAATTTCATTCCCTCCGGCACCCGAATCGGCTACGACCCGGATGATGATAGAAAGCGATTTACACTGACGGAAAGGGGAATCGTGGTGGTGCCAAAAGGTTACTTTAAAGAGTAGCACATGGCGCGCCTGGGAGGATTCGAACCCCCGACCCGCGGATTAGAAGTCCGCTGCTCTGTCCTGCTGAGCTACAGGCGCACCCTAAAGGTCAGCTTTGATATTCTTCCTTCTGACTCCTGCCTCCTCGTTCCTGACTTCTAACTACCATTGTTTAATTATACTAATTTCGGAAAAATTTCAGCAAAAAATTAGGCGAAAAGGCCTCACCTACTTGATGCGTCGCAGGTAATGATTAGTAGCGGCACCATTGAGTACCTGGCGAATTGCAACATTAGTATTCTCCTCTAATTCGCCCATTATCTTCGCCAGGGCCCTCAGGTGGATCAGGCTTTTCCTTGACTTGTTTTGGTGAGGGAGTCCAAGGTCGGGATTTGCTAATATGTCTATTACTTTATCTAAGAACAGTAGATCAAATTGATCCGGCATTTTGTATATCAAGTCAATCCATTGCTGCTTAAGCTCCTCAGGCATCTTGTCATAGGCGCTTATAAGGGTGGAATCTTTTCCAACATATAAAGTCCGTCGAAGGCCTTCTAGGGTCTCTTGAACCCTTCGTCTCAACTCGTGGTTTCCGTTACTGCCGCTGAGAATATCGCTCCACTTGCTTTCTATCTTTGCCCTAATCCAGTTCTCGGCTTTTTCTGGTGTAAATGAAAATTCAAGGAATTTTCTGTGGGCTCTCCTCAAATCATACTTGAGATTTTCCTCTGCACCTTCGACACAATCCAAGGCCCTATCCAATTCCTCAATATAATCCTCCTTCGCATCTTCGATGTTACACCCATTCCTTATAATCTCTTCCCACTGATCTCTTAGAAAACCCACCTCGTGTTTTATGAGAGAGAATATAAGGCCAGACTTGCTAATGGTGTTTCGAAGGGAATCGGATATTATATTGCAAGAGTTAACCTTGTCCTGGGCTAGCTCCCTTATTGCATTCAGAGACTCTTCTCTTAATTGATAAGAGAGAAGCTCTGTGCCTAAGGTTCTCGACAGTTTCTTGATCAAGCGAGTCTCGGGACTGTCTATCTTTATGGTGCCAAGCTGAAAGTGAATCTTTATGACCGCCACCACAATGTAATCCGTGTCTTGCCAGATTGGCTCACCGTCATAAGTCCTTGGGTATTCAACTTCTGGCTGTCCCTCTAAAAAAAGATCTTGCTTGCGCACCAAGACCGGCTCCATATGGTGAGAGTCCTCATGCCCGCCTCCAAGTTGAATCCTAATGCTCCTTGTATCACTCCCTGGCTTTTCCGCTGTCCAGCTCTTTTGTTTCTCCACGCACCACGACATGGCTTCCAAGGGCCGCCCCGGTTCGTCCCGGTACTCCATCCATGGTTTTCCAGGAGGATTGTAATCTGATTTTTCTGGAAGCCCCCACGAGATGTTTTTCCTTTCCTCATCTATGATACCCGAAGTAACCCTAGTGGCGACCATTTCAGGAGGGCTACCTATGGAATAAACTGTACCCTTGTAGGCGTTCGGGAGGCAAAAGAGAATTGTCTCGATTATTTCCTTGCAAGCCCGTTCAAGAGAGGTCTTGTCTACTCTAAGTGACAATTCATAAACCCCGGAGTTAGAATGCTCAGCACTCACTGGGCAATTCGACTTTCAAGAAACCGTACTTTAAGGATTTTTTTTGCTTTGTCAATAAAATAATTCGTCTAGCTTGACATTCATGGTGCTGAATAAGAAATTTTTCTTATGGGTAGGATCCGTGTTGCACTCCAAGGGGCAGGGAATGGGTTTTGGAGAAAATCATGTCACATTAGGTGATTGCCGCCTCCCCTTCTCTTTATTTCCTGGACCACTGCCTCTACGATCTCACCGGCACTTCCCTGTAAAAAGATGTCAGTTATAGAATTAGTGAGATGCGTTCTTTCCATGTTGATTTCAATCACCTTGGCATGATTCTGTTTTGCTATAGTGGGTATAGTATTTGCTGGAGAGACAAGGGCAGAAGTTCCAATCACCAAAAGGACCTTGGCTGAGGAGGCTAGTTGGAATGAGCGACTAAGTGCCTCTGGCGGTATAGGCTCACCAAAAAACACTACATCCGGTTTTAAGATTTTTCCGCATTCACATCTGGGAGGAAACTCGCTTCTCTTCGCATCGCTTTTATATTTCTTGCCGCACCATAGACAGGACAGGGTATTGGAGTTGCCATGGTATTCGATTACGTTCCTCGAACCTCCCTCCTGATGGAGATTATCTACGTTCTGGGTAATGATGTAATGCAAATACCCCATTTTCTCCAGTTCGCCAAGGCCTATGTGGGCCTTGTTTGGCTTAGCTGCCGATACAATCTCATCCATATCACGCAACATCTGCCAAACCTTTTCAGGATCAGCCCGGAAGGCTTCAATGCTCGCGTATTCTGCTGGATCATACTTAGACCACAATCCTCCAGCGCCGCGGAAATCCGGTATCCCGGACTCTACCGAGATGCCGGCACCTGTAAGCGCTAAAGTGAGATTGGAGTTAATTACCATCTCAGCGGCTCTTGCGATGAGTTTATCCATATGTCCGCTCCTTCTTGGTTACGACAACTACTCCGCTGGTTCAAACAGGATCTTTCGATCAGTGTTGCTATAAAGCTTGAATCGCGCCTTCAGTATCTTTTGCTCACCAAAGATATTTTCCAGCCTCACCTCTGCATCGCTTAACTCCACTAAGTCAACATTTTCCAAAATTTTCTCCTCTGTTCCATCTTTCACCAAAAACGCATGAGCCTCACACATTTAAAACACCACCTTTCCAATCTTTCTTGGGGTTATTTTTCCAGAGCCTCCAGTGCTCGTCTCAGGCACTCGTTGCTCTGAACACTCAGGCGGATCATTTCCCTAACCTGGCGAGCACTTTCCTCCTTGCCGGCCTCCTCGAGCTGTTCTGCGAACAACTCATATTCCTCTTTATGATGATCATTGTGAGTAATCCAATGTTCAAGCCTGATTTTGGCCTTCTCAATAAAGTCCATTTCGTCCTCCACTTTTCATTTCCTTGCAATAGCAGCAACTAATTAGTTCGCATCCATAAACTCTATACCCCTCTCCCCCTCGAGGGGGAGAGGCTGGATGAGCCTGCCTGCCGGCAGCAGGCAGGGCTCAAGGCAGAGGGAATTTATGGATGGACAGTAATAAAAAAGGCTAAGACATGCATAGTGACATGTCAATATATTTTGAAATACATTTTCTAGATTCATTTTAATTGGGGAAGAATAGTTGACTCCTAAGGGGTATCGGGTTAATATCCAAAAAATCCATCAACGAGGAGGGTGCGGATATGGGAGAGCTAGAGATATTGGAAGGGAAGAAGGTCCTCGTAGTAGACGACGAGGAGGATATCCTGGAGACTCTAGAAGAACTCCTTGATATGTGCCTAATAGACAAGGCCCCCAACTATGAGACCGCAATGAAATTCCTCAAAAAGAACACGTATGACCTGGCAATATTGGACATTATGGGGGTTAGGGGGTATGATTTATTGGAAGAAACTCGGAAAAGGGGTGTTCCGGCAGTGATGCTAACTGCCCATGCTTTGAGTCCCGAAAACCTTATCAAATCTGTTAAGGGTGGCGCGCAGGCATATCTGCCTAAAGACAAGATGTCAGACATTCCCACCTATGTCACTGAAGTTCTTAAGGCAGTAAAGGAAGGCGAGAAAGCGTCTCTAGGCTGGTTTAAGAAGCTGAACCCCTTTTTCGAAAAAAAGTTCGGTCCTGATTGGAAGGAAAAGCACAAGGATCTTTGGGATGCGATGGAACAAACCTACCGGGTGTCCAGGGAGGATTTGGAACAGCTGATGTAAATCGCTTCCAAATTCAACATGTTTCTGACAACGGTATTGTCACTGAGAAGGTGGCTCCGCAGCCCCGGTCACTGTGCAGGGTTAACTTCCCTCCCATGTCCTCTACTAGTACCAGCACACCAGCAAGGCCGAGCCCATGGCCCCTTACAGGGCAGGCTCCTTGCCCGTTCATTTGGAAGTAGCACTCAAATATCCTCTCATGATATTCTTGTGGTATACCTTCGCCATCATCGCTCACGGTGAGCACTAATGTGTCACCCTCTCCGCGGATCGTCACCTCCACGGTATTGCGCTTATATTTTAAAGCATTGTTCAGCAGATTTCTGAGAATCTGCCTTACCTTGGGCTCGTCAAGGCAAACTTCCTGAGCCCATAGCCTATTTTCTACATTGAGGCTCACGCCATGGGCTCCGAGAACCTCTTTTAGGGAGCTGAGGTCTGAGCAAGTTCTCATTTGTTCAGATAAGTTGTCATTGGTAAGATCAAACACCTCTAGTAGGGTGTTTTTCACAAGTTCCGATATGCTACATGTGGATACATGGACAACCCCCTCCTTCGATCTTCCAAGTTCCAGCGCATCATTTACCAGTGTCTGTGTTACCCTAGTGTTTCGCAACGCTCTACGAAGGACCTTTTCCTGCTTGTGGGTGAGCTTGCCGTATTTCTCTTGGCGATTCAGTAAAGATGTTATTCCGGCCTCTATCACAGCCAATGGCACCTTCAAATCGTGGATTAGGAAGTCTATTTTTATTCTCTCTTTCTCCATGTTACCGCCTCTTGACCCAGGAGTCTCCCGAAGTATGTCATCAGTGCTTTGAGTATGAAGAGAAAACTGCGACCCGTTATTTTCCTGATTCCTATTTGATGATTCGTTAGCCGTCTTTTTTACAATACCTAGAAGGGTTGAAATAATCAATCGTTGACTCTCCTCGATTCCATTAGATCTTGCTAGGACCTCAGCAGTATACCCGCGTATCCGACGAAACTCGAATCAGGCCTGATATCATAGCTCGTATAATAATCTACTTCAAAGGCTTTTTTGGCGCCTAGCGCTACGGCAGCCTCAATAGCTGATGCTGCAGCCCCCGAACAGCACGCGTTATGGCTTTTGAGGGCCTCATCTATCACTGCTGGAGCGTCCATATTGAGCATTAACTCAATAACTCGTCTGTCATTTTCCGTTTTTACCCATTCTACGGCACGCTCCCCGGTACCCTTGGGTAAAAAGCCATAATTATAGCCATAGTGGGTAAGGTCTGTAGAGCCGATAATCACGGCTCTTCTGCCAAGCTCCATGGCAATTTCAGCGGCCCTCCTAGCTATGGAGAGTGATTTCTTAGTTGGAGGAAGACCCATTGGTACGATCTTGATGTCCCCAAGAAAATACCTGACAAAGGGCAACTGCAGTTCAATGGTATTGTCAGGTTCATATCTCCAGGGAGTTTCCAGGCTAAAATCAAACTCCAAGGTAAGCCGGCTTGCGAGCTCCGAGTCAATTTGAAGTTGTCCCAAAGGCGTATTCCATGCGCCTTCCTTCATTATATAATTAGGGCTTGATGGATGGAGATGCCTACCAAATATTATGCATGTATCAGGTGCGACATCCACTCCAAGACATCGGATCACATTGCAGGCCAACCTTCCTGAATAAAACCACCCTGCGTGGGGTACGATACCTCCTATTGACAAACCCTCTCCAGGGCAAGGAGCTCCTTCTCCCATAAAAGCCTCTATGGCTCGAATACATTCCTTCTCTCTCCCAGGATACCATGATCCAGCGAAATCAGGCTCCCTAACAGCCATAGTGCTCACCTCCTGTCTGAGCCATTTGGTGCACTGTCACAATTTACCCACCACCTCACACGATCTTTTCATTGCCGGTGTACCATTTTACTGCTAGAATCTTACCCGCAACATAATTCAGTTTAAGTGGAAAACAAGAAAATTTTACAAGCTATATTTTAATCTGACAAGCCGAGGTGTAGTTGAATGCTGGGCCACATTGAGCAATGGTTAGTGCGAATTCCCGTACTCCTCTTTGCCATCACCATACATGAGTACGCACACGGAAAAGCTGCATACTCTCTGGGCGATCCCACGGCAAAAAATGCAGGCCGCCTGTCGTATAATCCCTTGGCACATATCGATCCCCTCGGTGCTATCTGTTTGTTTTTGTTTAACTTTGGATGGGCGAAACCTGTCCCCGTTAATCCAGCCTATTTTCGGAACCGCAGACAAGGAACAATTCTCATGGCCCTTAGCGGCCCTCTTTCCAACCTTTCTGCGGCCTTCGTGGCAGGGCTCTTCGTACGTTATTTCCTCTTACCCTGGCAGATTTATAGAGAAGTTCTTACCTACCTCCTCTTGATGAATATAGGGCTGGGGTTATTCAACCTAATTCCCATCCCCCCTCTGGATGGCTCTCACATTCTCGAAAACCTCCTGCCCCCTCGAGCAGCCCAGAGATTTCGCGTCATTGGTCGCTATGGCCCCATTGCTATCATCTTAATAGTGCTTCTAGACAACTACGCCCGAACTGGCATAATCAATACTATTCTTATTTACCCCATGTTTCATCTTGCCCATCTTTTTGCAGGAGATAATTTATGGCGGCTACTCACCCTCCTCAGGTAACCAGCCTTTTTACATCATATCCTTATCGCTCGCCTCTATAGCCTTATCGATTTCAGCCTTGAGCTGGTAAGGCAGACCAGGCATATCTACGCTCAGAAAGCCCCGCACAATAGTTGAGGTCGCTTGTTCTTCGCTTAAGCCACGTGACATCAGGTATGTTATCTGTTCCTGCGCTATTTTCCCTACAGCTGCCTCATGGGACATCTCCACGCCCTCAGCATGACCTTCCAGTTCCGGGATTGCATGAATAACACCACCTTTTAGAATAAGACCCTTGCACTCCAGATGAGCCTTGATTTCAGGGACTTCACCTATGAGATGACCGCGCGCAATGATCTTCCCTCCATTGCTGATGGTACGTGAGACAATCTCTGCCCGGCAACCCGGCTTCTTCAGATACACCCTCCCACCAACATCGTGTTCTGAGCCTGGGGATCCCACTATAATACTGTAAAGCCTGGCAACCGCATTTTCTCCCACAAGCTGCGTCGTCGGATACATTTGGACTGATTTCACTGGCTTCATACAGATATAGTTGTTCAGAAATAGCCCTCCCTCTTCCACCCGGGCCACAGATCTGGGTCTTACAACCATGTCTTCAGCCCAGTTATGGATCATGGTGAAAGTGAGCTTCGCGTTTTTCTTAACATAATACTCTGTCACGCCCAGGTGAGCTCCCCTCTTAAGGTGAGGAGAGGTTGTACATCCATTTATGATGTGAAGTTCTGAACCCTCCTCGGCAATAATAATATTGTGCACGTTTTGTTGGAGGCCTTCCTTTCCCAAATACAGGCATGCCTGAATTGGGTACACACTTCTGGTTCCTGGCAAGGCCCTAATAACGTATCCATCATGGAGATTCAATTCAACGGACGCTGTATACTTATCCACATCAACCGAAACTAGCTTCCAGTAATAGTCTTTAACCCATTCATATTCTTGGAGGGCTACTCGAATGGGGATAACCTCCACCCCCTTTTGTTTAACGTCGCAATAAACAGTCTTTGTATCCATTTGAAAAAATGTGCCACTTCTTTGCTCCTCGGTAGGGTCAAGTCCGGACATGATCAATTGTTTCTTTTCTTCTTCGGGTAGCCTTAGAAGGTCTTGGTCAGTAAGTTCCTTGTGCGCCACCCCGGCCTTTTCAAATTCTTGCAGGTCCACATCCGGCCCTAAGGCCGCCTTTTTGTTTATTGCCCTTTTAGCCTTTTCTAAGAGTTCTGCCCGATAATGCATCTCACACACTCCTTATACCCTGATTTGCTAATGCAATTAAGAATCTCGCGTGGGTTACTCACACAGCTTAGATAGCCCTCATATAGGACCTGGCCCTTATCCGCCGCAATGTAATCCAAGATATATCCGGTATGGGTGATAATTAGCCCCATTTTCGTTCGCTCCAGCTTTTTCTGCATCTTCGGGCGGTTGTTCCCCTCTCTTTCTTCTAGATCTTTTTGAAGAAGCATGGCTATGGTTTTCCCTACTAATGCAATATTCTCCATATCTACACCTGACTCGGGCTCGTCAAACAGCATGAGATCAGGGTCTTGAGCCATGAGCTGGAGCAATTCCGATCTCTTTATCTCACCGCCTGAAAACCCATCATTGACATCCCTATCCAAAAAATCCTCAAAATTCACTCGCCTGGCAAGTTCTTCCACGCCTTGTTTGCGTTTGGCGCAAATTTGGACTAATTGCCTGGTTTTGACTCCATGAATAGTTGGCGGCCTTTGGTATGACATTCCTATACCGAGTTCTGCCCTTTCATGGATGGGCATATTAGTTATATCCTTACCCTTGAAAAATATCTTGCCCTTCTTCACATGGTATTGGGGGTAGCCCATAATGGTCATGAGTAATGTGGTTTTCCCCGACCCATTGGGCCCAAAAAGGACATGCGTCTCGCCTGGTTTTATCTCGAGGTCTATATGATTCAGAATTGTTTGGCCCGCAAGTTCAACCTGTAGGTCCTCTATAACTAACACCGTGAGCCTCCTTTCCTAAAAGGGTGGACAAATACTTAAAGAAGGGTTTCTTCAAGTTTTCCTTCTGTTCTTATTACACCTTATATGGAGCCATGTAAATACAATCCATGGCCCAGCTTATTAACATAAACCTACCGTGGTGCTCTTCAAGGGGGCGAACAAAGACTATTTTTTCTAATTCTTAGAGTAACCACATTATGTCTGTCAGGGCATTCCAGCACCAGTTCATCTTCCGAAGACCATGGATGCTTCCCGCCGAATTGCATTACACTAAGGCGCAGTGACCTGCTACCTCTATTACCTCTGCCTTTAGCAAAGTTTTTAGCTCGCTTTGACTGGCCATCTCTATCCTCCATCTTATTCTTTATCGAGGGATACTCCCATTATTGCATCTTAGACATTTTAAGTAATTTTACCACATAAACTAAAGGCACTCCTAAGCTCAAATGCAACCGTGTTTTGGTTTGACAAAATTGGGAGCTATCTTTATAGTCTGTAGTCTTTGGCCACTAGCGTGTCTGAAGGTGAACTTTGCGCTCAACCTGGCCCTGTCTTAAGCTCAGGCGCCAAACATATAGAAGAGGTAAATTACGATGAATTATTTGTTTACACCCTTTCGGATTAAGGACCTTGAAATTCCCAACCGGATTGTAATGCCTGGCCTCGCCTCCTTCTTAATAGAAGACGACGGATCTATCACCGATAAGACCATAGAGCATTACCGCCTACGGGCTGCCGGTGGTCCCGGGATGGTAATTGTTGAGGCCTGTGCTGTGTCTCGTGAGGGTGTGGTGTCCCCCCATCAGGCCAGGATTTATGATGACCGCTTTATCGAGGGGCTAGCTAGAATAGCTGAAGTGATGAGGGCAGAAGGAGCAGTTCCTGCAGTACAAATCCACCATGGCGGCAGGCAAACCTCCTCCAAGGTCATCAAACAAAAACCCCTTGCGCCCTCTCCCCTTCCCTGCCCCACTATTCGGGGTGAGGTTGAGCCCTTAACAGTGGAAAAGATCCAGGAACTTGTCCTTAAATTTGCTGATGCCGCGGAAAGGGCGGTTCAGGCTGGCTTTGACCTGATAGAGATTCACGGAGCGCACGGGTATCTAATAAATCAGTTTCTCTCACGCTTTTCTAATATACGGGAGGACGGATATGGAGGTGACGTAAAAGGCAGGGCTCGGTTTGCCATAGAAATTATAAGGGAAATCAGAAAAAGGATTGGGCCCGACTTTCCACTATCTTTCAAAATTAGTGCCCAGGAGTTTGTGCCAAACGGGCTCACAGTGCAAGAAAGTATCAAGATCCTTAAGCTATTGGCGCAAGAAGGGATTGATGTGGTTCAGGTTTCGGCGGGCAATGATGCAACGCCCGAGTGGATAGCCCAACCTATGTTTATGAAAAAGGCATGCCTGGCAGGCTCTGCTGGCGCTATCAAGAAGGCCCTCAATATTCCTGTAATGGCCGTGGGAAGGATAAACGACCCCCTTGTGGCTGAGGAGATCCTTGAGGAGGGAAAAGCGGATTTGGTGTGCATGGGGAGGGGACTTCTCGCGGATCCCGAGTTACCTAAAAAGGCCAAGGAGGGAAGGCTGGAAGATATCAGAACCTGTATCGCATGTAATACCTGCATGGAGTCAATATTCAGGCGAGGTAGAGTGGAATGTCTCGTAAATCCTGTTCTTGGCCGGGAAAAAGAACTTGTAATAGAACCTGCCAAAGAAAAAAAGAAGGTCATGGTGGTAGGTGGGGGCCCGGGAGGGCTTAATGTGGCATGGGTTGCAGCACGCCGGGGCCACGAGGTGCATCTTTACGAAAAACAACAGACCCTGGGCGGTCAGCTAGTCCTGGGCAGTATCACTGGATACAAGAAGGAATTACTAAGCCTGATAGAATTTCAAAAACGTCAGATCAAGAGATTTGGGGTAAAGCTTCACCTTGGAGAAGAAGTAACCGCCGAGGTGATTGACAGAGAGAAGCCTGACCTTGTCATACTAGCCACTGGTTCGTCCCCTGCTGTCCCACCAGTAGAAGGGATCGACAAACCCATTGTTGCACTATACCCAGAGGCCCTTAATACCGAAAACTTCAAGAAACTCAAGGTTGTCATTGTGGGGGGAGGAGCCACTGGGAGTGAGGTGGCTCTTCACCTAACTGACAACGCATGCCAGGTAACTATCGTAGAAATGCTTCCTAAAGTTGGAAAGCAGCTCGAGAGTATGACTCGAAAAGTTTTGCTCAAAAGACTCAAATCCCGCGGCGTACAGATGCTTACAGAGACAAGGGTAAAGCGGGTGGAAGACAATGGTGTGGTTGTTGTCGATAAAGAAGAAAATGAAATGTTTCTTGAAGCGGATCGGGTTATAATAGCTATAGGAACCAGGCCTGACAACACGCTATATGAACAAATAAAATCGAAGGGTTATGAAATCCACAGGATTGGTGATTGCCTAGAACCGCGAAGTGCCAAAGCAGCAATCTATGAAGGGGCGGTACTGGGCCGCTCCATTTGAGGTTCGCCCGCCGCTCAAAAGCCAACGGCAACCAGCCCAGTCTAAGGTTCGAAGCGGCCCAGTATTTCTTGGTACGCCTCATTGATTTCCTTGAACCGTCTTTCAGCAAGGGCCCGGAATTCCTCACCCAAGTGGCTTACCTTGTCGGGATGATATTTTGCTGCCAACTCTCGGTAAGCCTTTTTCACGTCATTTGCAGACGCGCCTCTTCTCAGGCCAAGCACCTCATAAGGATCCTTTAGTGGCCCGGTGTGATTCCCTGCTGAGCGTTGTTCCTGCCCTCGCCACTGCTCTTGCTCAAATGCCTGTCTCCCCTGAAATGTCCCCTCTTCAGCCTGTCTTTTCAGTTTATAGCTCCGAAGAAACCAGTACAACAGCCCCAGGAGTACTATGTCATCGATCCATCCCCAGCCCACGAAAAAATCGGGGAAAAGGTCATATGGACATAGCGCATAAAGGACTGCCAATATAATAAAGATCAAACGCATAGTAAAAGCACATCCAAAGAATTATTCCTCCCTTGCCTCCTTGACAAGTTCAGGCCCATACTTTTCAAGGAATAGGTGCAAATCTTCTTTCCAAGGGCGCATGATATTCAGTCCCTGCTCCTTGAGCTTTCGGTTCTCTAAAACACAATTGACGGGTCTCTTTGCGGGCCTTTTTTGGTCTTTCAATAACGAACGCTCCAGCTTCACCTTGAGCTTAAGCTTTTCAATGATTTGCCGCGCCCAGTCATAAGGCGTGCAATACTCCTCGGAAGTAACATGGTAGGTGCCTCTGGCATCATTTTCAATAAGCTTTTTGATCTGAAGCGCCAGGCGGTATGTCCATGTCGGGGATCCATATTGATCACTCACTACCTGGATTTTCTTTATATCTTTCCGGACAGTCTGCGAAATAATCGATTTCACAAAGTTCTTACCATTCAAACCGTACAGCCACCCTGTCCTTACTAGAATATAGTTAGGTGAGTTATCCCGCACCGCCACTTCACTTTCCACCTTATAACGCCCATAAACAGACAAAGGGCGTGGGGGGTCGTCTTCGAAATATGGTTGAGGCATGGCCTTCCGGCCGTCAAACACATAGTCACTAGAGATATGTAGGAATTTGGCATGAAACCGCGCGCAACCCTGGGCAAGATTCCTGGGGCCTTCGACACTAACCTTTCTCATCCATGGCTCGTCAGCCTCGCATGCGTCCACATCCGTAAACGCTGCACAATTTATTACGACGTCCGCCTTTACCCTGTCCAGTGTATCGATGACTGCGTCCCATCTGACTATGTCCAGTTCTTTTCTCGATGGAGCAACTATTTCGTTATCTTTTTCAAGCACCAGTTTACAATCACTCCCAAGCATTCCACTACTGCCCAGCAACAGTATCTTCATCAGAACAAGTCCTCCTTCCTCTTGAATCGCTTTAACCGGCAGCCACTCAAATGCCCGTGCCTACAAATTCAAAATTCCTCGACCGTGGTCCAGGAATGCTGGATTGAACCATCTCACTCAAATAAACGCTATTTTTTAATCTTGGTTATATAGCATATTTTCTTGAATATTTTAAGAAAAATCGTCTGAAAGGCGCTGCGCCATTTTCCTCTTTCTTTTATCCTTTTCCTTCTGATTATTCACAATCATACACCTCATCGGCCAATAGCGAGCTAAGAGTATCTCATCTATAACAATAGCCTTGCTATTAGAGGGTATTTTTCGTAGCTTTGGAAACCTACGGAGGTTGCAATGGCCAAAGCATCCCAACAAAACCCTCTTCCTTATTTCATCAGGATCACGGTTTTCCTCCTTATAATTGCGGTTACCCTTAGCAGTTCTTGTGTGAAACTGGCGCTCCGTTTTTCCCAATCAATTTTCGATGATTTTTCGCAATCATTTCTTCAGGAGTGCGATCCTCAGCTAGCCAGAGAGGCCCTACCCGGCCAACTTAAGCTTGCAGAGGCCCTTTTACAAGAAGCCCCAGGTAATAAGAAAATCCTCGCTTCCCTTTGTACTGGATACACAGGCTATGCGTTGCTATTCGTTGAGGAAGGCCAACCTGCGAGGGCGTCAAACCTTTATCTTCGTGGGCTACAATATGGTTTGAAGAGCCTGGGGGTAGCACAAAGTATGATCAAAGGGGGTAAGATTAATGAATTTTTAGAAAGATTGAGCCACAATGATTTATCTGCTATTTTTTGGACCACAGTGGCGTGGCTTAGGTGGATAAGCCTAAACCTTGACAAACCCTCTGCCCTCGCGCAAATGCCACTTGCGGTAACAGCTTTGAAATACGTCATGAACACGGACCCCAATTACTTTTACGGAGTAGCGTACGCGATCATGGGCTGTGTTCTGGTGTCCCAAGGGTCAAGCCTGGGCGCTGATTTGTCCACAGCCAGGGAATACTTTGAAAAGGCCCTGCAAATAAGTAAGAAAAGATTGTTTCTTGTTCAATTTCTCTACGCTCGGTACTATGCTGTTGCAAAACAAGACAGAGATCTCTTCCGCAGCTTGCTGGAGCAGGTTGTAAATGGATCACCGAGTACTATAAAAGAGGTCTGCTTGGTGAACCAGGTTATGAAACAAAGAGCTAAGGTTCTTTTGGAGAGCATGGATGAGTTCTTCGTTTAGAAATGATTCTAGCTTAGCTGCAATGGCTCGTTTTCCCCTGCTAATCGCGGAATTTTTCCTCATTTTTTCCTTATGCCCCGGCCTAGACCTAGAGACCAGCGCTAAACAACCTCCCAGATACGTTATCAAATTTGCCACAGTAGCCCCTGAGGGTTCCACCTGGATGAAGCAAATGCGTACAATCACGCAAGCAATAGAGGATGAGACTAACGGAAGAGTCATTTTTAGGATATATGCGGGAGGAGTTGCGGGGGATGAGTTAGAAATTCTCAAAAAAATCAGGATGGGGCAACTTCAATGTGCGGCTTTCTCAGGGGTCGGCTTTGGGAAAATTCTGCCGGAGGTTCGGGTCCTTGATCTGCCTTTCTTATTCAGATCTTACGAGGAAGTGGATCGAGCCCTAAGGCGGCTCAAGCCCTATTTTTCTCAGCATTTCAGGGAAAAGGGATTTATTTTACTTAACTGGGCCGAGGTGGGAAATGTTTACGTGTTTTCGAAAAGACCCATCAGAGTGGTAGGAGATTTTCGAAAAAGTAAGGCATGGTCCTGGGCAGGGGACCCCATAGCAAAAGAGACCTTTTCGGCCCTCGGTGTTACTCCTATAACCCTTCCAGTAACCGATGTTACCACTGCGCTGAGTACAGGGTTGGTTGACACGGTCTACGCACCTCCCTTGGGCTTGCTGGCCCTTCAGTGGCATCCCTATGTGAAGTACATGAACGCCTTGCCATTCGCCCATTCTACTGGAGCCCTTTTGCTTTCTTCCCGTACGTGGGAAAAGCTCCCGCAAGAACTGGGGAAATTTATTTCATCTGAATTCGAAAAAAGCATGAGCACCATGACCTCACAATTGAGGCAGCAAAATGAAGAAGCTATAGACGTCCTCAAGAACCACGGTATCACAATAATTCCTGAGCCTACGGGACAAGCACTTCAGAAATTTGATGCGATTCACCGAAGAGTGGCTTCTGCGCTCTCGGGAAAAATATATTCTTACTCCCTTCTCAAGCAGCTTTACGGAATCTTGGGAAGAAATACTAGATGATCTAAATGCATTATTTGAAGAAAATAGACTCAGCATTCGCAGCGGTGGAGAAATGGCTAATAGTAGTATTTCTTTCCACTATGATCACTTTCACTTTCATACACGTGTGTTTGAGGATATTTCTAATCAACCTGAACCTTGATCTTGCCCAAATACTGCTCAAACATCTTGACTGGTCGCAGCCCTTGGTAAGACTCCTGGTCCTATGGGTAGCATTCATCGGTGCTTCGTTGGTCACCCGAGATAATAAACATATTAGGATTGATTTACTTGGCTCTGTCCTGGACGGAGCACCGAAGAGCATTTGGAGCCTAGTTACCTCGGGGGCTTCCCTCGCAATATCATTGTTTCTGGTTAAGGCGAGCATCGGCTACCTCATTTCAGAAATAGCTTATAATGATTTGCTTTTCCTCCGCATCCCAGCGTGGATAGGCCATCTTGTAGTTCCTGGCGCGCTAATGCTCATTTCATTGCGTTTTTTTATAAGTTTGATGACGGCATTGGACAAAATTGGCAATGATGTTTTTAGACACAGCCCAACCCAACCAACTGCTACCCGTAAGTAATCCCCGAAGGAGGGACATTTCCCATTACCTGCTGGAATTTCTATGATAACTGCTGCACTAATATTGATTGTCATTTTATCGCTTTTGGGTCTTCCACTTTTTCTGGGACTGTTTGGCGTTGCGGCCCTTGGCCTTTATTCCAACGGGGTAAACTATCAAACCATATTCATCGAGGTATTGAGGCTTGCTGATGCCCCCCTGCTGCTTGCCATTCCTCTTTTTACTTTTGCAGGATACTTACTAGCCCATGGTGGCACATCTAGAAGAGTGGTAAGGCTTAGTCAAGCATTCTTTGGCTGGTTACCGGGCGGACTGGCAGTAGTGGCGTTGGTTACAGCGGCTTTCTTCACTGCAATAACAGGAGCCACTGGAATCACGATAATAGCCCTTGGAGGACTGTTGCTTCCAGCATTGATTGAAGATCATTATACAGAAGAATTCTCCCTGGGCCTTGTTACTATTTCAGGTAGTCTTGGACTTCACTTTCCTCCCAGCCTCCCGGTAATCTTATTCGGTTTTGTTTCCGGGGTTAGCATCAGGGACCTTTTCGTGGCAGGAGTGGTACCAGGGCTGCTTATCTTGGCCCTGTGTAGCGTTTTCGCAATATTGGTGGGGAAAAAATGGAAAATCTTGGTGGCTTCCAGACCCAAGGTAAGGATTCTACCTGCCCTCAAAGAAGCAGCCTGGGAGATAGCTATACCCGGGTTCGTGCTCGCGGGAATATATACAGGGATAGTAACGGCAACTGAAGCCTCGGCCTTTATGGTAGTCTACGTGTTGATAGTCAAGGTCGTGGTTTTCAAAGAGCTTAGCCTCCGAACCGAACTTGTTCCCATAATGGTAGAGAGCATGAAAATGGTAGGAGCCATAATGGTGATCCTGGCCGCCTCCCTTGCTCTAACCAATTATCTTGTGGATGCCTTTGTGCCCATGAAGTTACTTCACCTGATTCAAGGCCTTGTGAAGACGCAGCTGGGCTTCCTGATTGCATTGAATCTGTTTCTTATCCTAGTGGGGTGCATGATGGATATCTTTAGCGCCATTCTGGTTGTAGTTCCCCTTATCATGCCCTTGGCAAAACAGTTCGGTGTTCACCCGGTTCACCTGGGGGTGCTTTTTCTTGCAAACCTTGCCATAGGCTATAACACCCCCCCAGTGGGCCTAAATCTATTCATAGCCAGTGGCCGGTTTGAGCAGCCCATTACACGAGTGTACCGTGCAGCACTGCCTTTTCTTCTGGTTCTGTTCATATCTCTTTTTCTGATCACATACTTTCCCTCAATCAGTCTGATAATGGTGAATCATTGAATTGGCTAGTCTTGCATCCTGTTCATTTGAGATTATATTTAAATCGTTCAGTTTTTGTTGAAAAACCTAGCGATCAGGGGTTAGCCTTGTGAAAGATGCATTTTTGTGGTAATTGGTGCTATTAAATCAAGGCGTTCAAGCCTTGAGATAAGGTATTGAGCGAAATTAATGAGGCATGGGACATAATTAAAAAGTAATACTTAGAGGAGGTAATGCATGCCTATAATCACCATTTCAAGAGGGTCTTTTACCAAGGGAAAAGAGATATCCGAAAAGGTTGCCCAGAGGCTGGGGTATGAATGCGTCTCTAGGGATATCATTTTAGAGGCCTCAAAGGAATTTAACGTGCCAGAAATAAAGCTGATCCGCGCAATCCACGATGCCCCCTCCATATTGGATCGATTCGGATATCGCAAGGAAAAATATATTGCATATGTTGAATCCGCGCTTCTGAGGCATTTCCGCAATGACAATGTGGTGTACTATGGGCTGGCTGGTCACTTTTTCGTAAAAGACGTAAGGCATGCCCTAAAAGTCAGAATAATTGCAGACCTAGAAGAAAGGGTTCGCAATGAAATGCAACGGGAGGGCATCTCCCGGGAAGAGGCGCTCCGGATAATCAAAAAGGACGACGAGGAGAGAAGAAAATGGAGCCTTCATCTCTACGGTATCGATACCAATGACCCCTCTTTGTACGACATTGTGCTTAATATAAAAAAGATGACCGTTGACGAAGCAGTTGACGTAATATGCCACACAGTAACCCTAGATTCCTTTCAGACTACTCCGGAATCTCAAAAGGCTATAGATGACCTGGCCATTGCGGCAGAGGTGAAGGCAGCCATAATAGACCTAAAGCCTGATGTGCAGGTCACTTGTAGAGATGGTGTGGTGAACGTACTTACACGATCACCCCTATCTAAGGAAGAAGCCCTGATTAGGGAGATTCGTGAGACCGCCATGGGTATCGATGGGGTAAAAGAGGTTAACGTGAATGTTAAGCTAACAGACCCTGTTGATTAACAGGCAAACCGTGCTTTAGCCCCTAGGTTGGGGAATATCACCTTTTGTTTGCACTTATCTTAGTTAATAGCAAACCCGCTTAGCGAAAGGAGAAATAGGTTATGGCCGAAAAAAAGGAAAGCGTCTTAAAGGACAAGGTTATATTGGCGGTTGACGATGAGCCCGATGTGCTGGATACCATTGAGGAAGAATTGGACATGTGTATTGTTCACAAGGCTATGGATTATGATACAGCGGTGCAATACCTTGTATCATATACCTATGATTTCGTAATTCTAGATATAATGGGGGTCAATGGATTTGACCTTCTCAAGAAATCGGTTCACCGTGGCTTTCCCACCGTTATGCTCACTGCCCATGCCCTGTCACCCGAATCACTCAAAGAATCTATCAAGCTTGGTGCGGTCTTTTTCTTGCCCAAAGAAAAGATGGGCCACCTAAAAGAATTCTTGGAAGACGTCTTGACAGGAGCTAACAAACCTATTTGGAAGAAAGTCTTCGCAAAGTTAGGTGATTATTTTGATAAACGCTTTGGGCCTGATTGGAAGGAAAAGGATGAGTACTTGAAAAATATAGAGGAAGAGCTCATGGGTGCCACCAAGAGTTAATCGGGCCCCAAGCCGTCTAATTGCTGTCGCCTCTTTTTGAGAAATGGGAAAAACTCATCGCTATATTGCTCCGATCTTGGGAGGGCTGGTTTTTCTAGCAGCCCTCTTTGTTTTGCGCCATGAATTGAAGGCATATGATATCGCCGATATCATGGCACATGTTAAGTTACTCCCGCCAAGGGGTGTGCTAATTGCCCTCATCCTTACTGCTGGAAACTATCTCATGATGACGGGCTATGATTATCTTGCCCTTCATTATATCGGCAGGCCCCTTCACTACGCGAAAATCGTTATGGTCTCCTTCATTGGTTATGCCTTTAGTAATAATCTAGGCCTTTCCATGATAGCGGGCGGCTCGGTGCGGTATCGCCTTTATTCGGCATGGGGTCTTTCTGTCTCTGAGGTGGCCAAGATAATAGCATTTTGCATTATGACCCTCTGGCTGGGCTTTTTCGCCTTATGCGCTATAGTGTTTCTCTACGAGCCCATGACCCTACCGCAGGCCCTTCATCTCCCCTTTTCATCTGTTAGGCCAATTGGCGCTATTTTGCTTCTGCTGGTTATGGCATATCTCCTTTGCTGCTCCATATGGCGTGACAAGTTAAAAATCAGTGCATTGAATCTACAACTTCCCCATGCAAAATATTTCTTCCCGCAAATGGCCGTCGCCTTCATCCACTGGGGCCTAGCAGGAGGTGTGGTTTACTTTTTGCTCCCCCAGGTCGATGGCCTCGGGTACGCAGGGTTCATGAGTATATATCTATTAGCACAATTGGGTGGTCTGTTGAGCCAGGTGCCAGGTGGTTTGGGGGTATTTGAGACTATTATGGTGCTGCTTCTCTCTCCCAGGCTATCAAGCCCTGCTGTGTTGGGGTCCCTTTTGGTCTTTAGGGCCATCTACTATATTCTTCCATTGATTGCAGCCTCGGTTCTGTTCGCTGGGCAAGAATTATTCCAAAAAAGGGACACAATTAAGGCCGCGGCAAGGGCCCTCAAGAGGTAAACAACTCGACTTGCCTTTCTGGCTGCACCTTTAACCAAATCCTGTAAAGCTTCTCTCCCCCGTCCTCGTAACACCTAAATCCTTGAGGGCTGACCTCTTCCACCTGTACTTCGCCCAGCTCTTGGCATTGCTCGAGCCAGTTCCTGAAATGCTGCCCTCCGCCGAAATAGACCTTCACCCATCTGTTACCCTGCTCATCCACCTTCTCTCTCACCCTTTCCTCCTCAGCCATACGCTCGCGGATGTCTTCGAAAGGGTTTTTAGAGCCAAGGTCTCCAGTCATAGACAAGGCCTCCCATCATTCTGATTTTTGAATCTCTTGAAGCAGCCTCTCTTTCCTTTCAATTTCCTCCTCCAACTCTTCTATGCCCATCAGTTGATGAGGACGAATGGAATGGGCTGGAAGGGCATCCTTTCTATTTTGCAGCTCTTCCCTCAAGGCCTCGATCTCCTTGAGCAAGTCTTCCTTGGATTTCATGGGCCTGCCTTCCCTTGCCTCCGGCATTTATGCCTGCGATGTTGTTCCACAATAATATATTAGAGATTCTCTTCTTTCCGTCCGAATCAAATTTTTTCTCAACAGCTTTCCCAAATATTTTGAGACCTCATTAAGGTGCATGTCAAACACCTCCGAGATCTCCTCTGCGGTACAAGGCCTCCGCTGCAGCATAGAAAGAATGGCATCCTCGTTTGCCCTAATGTTATGCGCCTGTTTTCCCCCAAACTCTGCAATTATTTCTGCCGGGGGTTCAAACAAGGCCGCCTGCTCTTCGAGTTCCTCGTTGGACAGGGGAATTACAAACCCCTCTGCAGGAGGCCGGACGGCGGTATTTAGCTGTACACGATCTGGCCGGATCTTTTCAACCAAGGCCGCTATCTTCCTCACTTCATCAGGAAGGGCATTCACACCTTTTATCAGAAAGACCTCCAGATAAAGCTTCCCTTTGAATTCTTCTCTGAATTTGCTCTCGCCCTCAACCAACTTCTCAAACACTAGATCATCGTGCGGCCGATTGACCCATTCGTATGATGCCTGATCCCACGCACTCAATGAGACCTTTACCACATGGGCTAGGGATGCTGATTGCCGTACTTCTGGCAAGTACAGCATGGTACCATTTGTCAACAACACTGCTGGGCTTTGGCTGTTTGATCTAATATACTCAAGTATTTCACCGAAACGGGAATGGAGGGTCGGCTCACCAGAGCCAGAAAGCGTAATAACATCTGTTTCCACCCCGCTTGCCAACCAACGAGCAAGCTCCTCAATCACCTTGTCCGTAGGGGCATATTCCTTCCGCTGGATTGTCTTTTCCTTGGTTCGCCCTAATTGGCAAAATACGCAGTCTAGGCTGCAGGTCTTAAAGGGCAACAGGTCTACGCCCAAAGATCGACCGAAGCGCCGAGATGGTACAGGGCCGAATATATATTTGTACCTCTTTGTCATATCAATACTTGTCCTCATTCAATGGTTTTATTGCCGCAGTCAATAGTTCTCCTGTGTTCTAGGCAGGTAAATTGTAAACACTGTTCCTTCCCCTGGCTTGCTTTTGGCTGTGACACGACCCCCATGGGCATTGACTATGGCCTTGACTTCAGCAAGGCCTAAACCGCTTCCTTCCATCTCCGAAACCTGCGAGCCCCTATGAAAGGGATCAAATTGCTGATGATCCGCGCACTATTCCTCCACTTTAGAGATTAGAGATGCACCGCTATTTGGCTATTACACAAGGGGACCCTGTCCGGCCGGGGCCCCTTGTGTAATGGACTGAAACCTTACACCTCTGTAACCGTTATGGCCTCGGATTCACACACCTCAACGCAGCTCTCACATCCAAGGCACTCCTCAGCGTTTACAGGCACAGACTTTTCATCCTGAAGCTCATACACATCTACAGGGCAAACTTCCATGCACTCACCACATCCAATACACTTGTCAGCGTCCACCTCAGGTTTAAACATCTCTCGATCCTCCTTTACATCTCATTAGTTTGAATGAAGCTGCAAAGCTGCTTCCCTTAGCAGATTCTTAAACCTTTCAAGGCTTATGGGATATGCCTGAATGGGGATACCCATCCAGTCAGAATACTCAAGAAATTCTTCTGGTTTTTCTGCCATGTACTTATCAACATAACCTATTCCGTCCAGCACTATGGCTCCGCCCGTATGCCTGGGGAAATTTTCATTAGCAAGACCTTTGTCCCACCCTTTAAACACATAATGTCTAAACTTGATCCATCCTGGTGTCATCCACCATACTTTTTCGCCCCCTGCTACCTCTTGCGCGATTTTATCCCTTTCTTCTTCGCTCGCGAGTATGTCCATGCAGTGGGTCGCGCTAATTCTAACAACACCCGTACCCTGCTCTTCTATGATCTTTTTCATAGTACGGGTAGGATTGTCACCGTTCACATAACAAAACTTTCCCCCGTAGACAACAAGAACCTTCTCTGATATCCGCTTGGCCTTTTCTATCCGGTACAGCAATTGCCTCTCGAGCTCCGGTGGCTTTTCATGGAGCCCAGGGGTATTATAAAAAATATGTCGCGCATTTAAAAACCCTTCTTTTTTTAGATGATTGAGTTCTAAACTTAATGTTCCACATGATACTATTACAATGTCACTAAAGGAAATCTCCGCCATAATAGCCCCTCCTCTTTATCCTGTTTATCCTGATCCGAGCTCCCCGATACCTAAACCTACCCCCAGCTTCTCTTGGTTTTATGGGAGTTAGCGAGATGGCCCCTTTTGGGCATGCCTGGGCACACCACCCGCACCCTCTGCATATATTTGGATCAATGTTTGCGGTCTCCTCCACATGGACTGCATGGGTAGGGCACACCTGCTCGCAGATTCCGCATGCAATGCACTTTTCTTTTTCTACGTGCGCAATAATGGTCTGCTCTCGCCTCCCCCGCTGCTCATCTTGCAGCCTCGAAATCCTTGCTTCCAGGGCTTCAACCCTTACTTGAAGCTCTTGTGCAATTGTCTTCAATTCTGCCAATTCATCATTGCTTGCTTTTGTGCTCATGCTTTATGCCTTTTCATAGTGTGCGTGGGTTTTTCGAAATCCTACCTAGTACTTCAGTGCCAGCTCGTATCCTGCGTGTACTGCGCTAAATATATCTTGCACCTGATTTGCATCGCCAATTATTTCCAAGCGCGAGACTATTTTCTTGATCTCCTCATCGGGCCCAGGAGCGGAAAGCATGCCAGAGGCCAAAATTACTGTGTGAAAAGGCTCCAGTGACATCTCAACCCCGTCTTGGACTATCTCCACATTTCCTGGATTGAACTTCTTGACCGCTGTATGGGGCATCAGGGTAACATTGGGTAGTTTCTCTATTCGCATGAGGGTGAGTTTTTTGGTAATCATTTCCATCATGCTTCCTATGGGGTCTGTTCTTTTCGTGGCCACCACTTCATAACCCTCTTTTCCAAGCTTTTCTGCAATCTCTAGCCCCACTCGGCCTGCGCCTATGACCAAGATCCTAGGGCCTCGCACCTCCTTTTCTCTCTCCAGATACTCCAATGAGGTCAGTACGTGCTGCTCCCCTAGCCCTGGTATGTCCGGGATATTCTGTACCGCGCCTGTGGCCCACACCAGAAGGTCCGGGTTGTGCTTTTTCACCAAATCCACGTCCACGGCGGTGCTGGTCAGAATGGTCACTCCTGCATTTCGTACCTGGTTCTCCAGGTCCTCCAAGCCTGGCTTCATCTCGGCCTTGCCGGGGCACTTCCATGCCAAGGCAAATTGCCCGCCGAGATGGTCCTTTTTTTCAGCGAGTATGACCTCGTGTCCCCTCCTTCTCGTGTACAGGGCTGCCGACATGCCAGCGGGCCCTCCCCCTACGACCAGCACCTTCAGTGGTGTATCGGTCTGGGTCAAAGGCGATTTACCCACTTCGGGGTTCAGGTTGCACCCTAATGGCTCGCCGTTTTTTAGACGGTGCAAACAGCCCTGCAAGCAATATCCGCACCGAATTACCTCAGCATCCTTTTGCTCTCTCCACTTTTCAATGAGATTGGAATCAGCTATTAGCGGTCTTCCCACAGCAATCAGGTCCGCCAAACCCTTTTCTGTGAGTTCAAGGACCTTTTCTTTCCTTCCCATTCTGCCAGCGGCAATGACGGGTAGCGAGGTGTGGTGCTTAACCCAGAATAGGGAATCAATCTGAGGATCATGAGGCAAGGCGCCATGGTGGAAGTACCATGGGGGACTGAAGCACGAATTTCCCATTCCCACGTGAATTGCTGCTGCTTGTTTTTCAGCGGCGAGCTCCAGCAGCGGCAGCAGATCTTCTTGGGAAATTCCATATTCTGGTGACATTTCATTTCCAGAAATACGCATGATCAATGGCAAACCGGGTGCATTAATCCTGACGGTAGAGATGACCTCCCTAGCAAACAGGAGTTTATCTTGTCCGTATTTGTCATCCCTGCGGTTGATCTTGGTATTCAGGAATTGAGAGATGAGATAACCGTGGCCTGCCTGGATTTCTATTAAATCGAAATCAGCGTCAAGGGCCACTTGGGCGGCGTCGCCATAAGCTGCTATGATATCATCTATTTCCTCTTCGGTCAGGGATTCAGACTCCTGTTGAGTGGTTGGGCATGTGATGGGCCCTGGTGCCTTGGGTTTGGTGCCAGTTGCCTTTGGATTGGCTGCCGCCCCGGCATGGTTCAAATGGAGGCATGCGAGCCTGCCCTCGCGATGAATTACCTCCACGATTTTTTTTAGCTCATCTGCGCTGTACGGAAAGTGTATGGCGAGCTGCTTTGGGTGTTCCCTCCCATCAGGCGTTACTGCTATGGGCTCCAAGATTATAATTCCGGGCCCATTCTGTGCAATTTGTCTATAAAAAAGTAATTGCCTTTCAGTAACTCTGCCGTCAGGGGAGCCGTATCCCAGCTTAATTGGGGGGAATACGAATCTATTAGGCAAGGCCAAGCCATTTAAATCAAATTTTTCAAACATTCTCTCCATCGTCAGCCTCCTGCTTTTGGATTCTTTCTGTCTTTGTTGCTCTCAAATAATTGGATTACTATCTGAGGTTGCAGCAGATCCCTCAAGGGCCCTATTCAGGGCCTCTGAGAGTACTATCTCTTCCTGTAGTCCTATAATACGCTCTACCTCTCTGCCTTCCTTAAAGATTATCAGGGTAGGAACGTGATGAATTTCCAAATTCAATGCAAGATCTTCATGCTCATCGACATTGAGTCCATGAATGAAGACCCTATCTTTAAATGTAGAGGCAATCTTATCAATGATAGGTTCAAGCAGACGGCAAGGAGCGCACCAAGGCGCATGAAAGTTGACTAGGACCACACCCTGGCCAATACTTCTGTAAAATTCCTTTTTACTTTTGATTGTCTTTACGCCCATGCCTGGCTCGCCTACCTGGCATTACTTTGTATTCTAATTAATCAATAAACATGCCAACAGAAGCCATACAGTTCATATCTCATTAAATGTCACGCAACTGCTTATTTGAGCTAATTATTTTCAAGTTCTCCAAGATCGCTGATATGGAGCACAAGAGCCTTGACACGAACCAGTTGCGTTACATATAGTTACCGTAACGTTACCGAGCGTTACCGTAATTCCTATGAAGCACCAAGAGAGCACTCCTAAGAGTGATAAACTCGTAAAAAGTCGTAAAGAGGGACGGCACAGTAAAAAGCTCCCAATGCAAGGCGTGCGAATCTTGAGGAATGAGGCGTACTTATCAGCACGTCGGAATGACGCCTGCCTGCCGAAACCCCCACCTGCGTGCAACATGCGGGCAGCTCGGCGCAGGCAGGAAAGATGAAGTAAAAGGCTGCAGATGGACTTTTTACGAAGCCGTCAAGTGTAGAACTTCAATGGCGCGCTTGGCTGTGTGCCAGCGGGAATCTCAAAGGGGTGGATATGCAAATAAAATTTGATCCTAATTTTGCAAGACTGCTTTGGGAATCAATGGCAGACGGAGTTTTCACATTAGACAGCCAAGGCATTATAACCTCGTGGAACCCTGCTATGGAGAGGATCTCAGGGTATGGTGCTGAAGAGGTTCTTGGAAAGTCATGCTCATTTCTAAATTTCAACAGATGCTTCGGCCGGACGTGCCCTACTGGGCTTGAAGAATGTGGGATCCTAAGGCACGAACAACCTGAAACTACAGAATGCTTTCTCACGCACAAGGACGGCTATGATGTTCCAGTAGTTAAATGTGCCAGGGTAGTGAGAGGCAATGATGGGCAAATAATGGGTGTGGTGGAGACAGTAACTGATCTCACCGAGCTGAAAGAGGCCCGTAAAAAGGCTGAAGAGGCAATCAGTCGTTTGGCCGAACTACACAGGTTTGACAAGATCATCGGGAAAAGCCACGGAATGCAGCAGGTTTTTTCCGCCATCAGAGCGGCTGCATCTAGCGACGCGACAGTGCTTCTACAAGGGGAGAGCGGTACAGGAAAGGAGCTTGTAGCAGGCGCCATCCATTATAATAGCCCCAGATCCAGAATGCCTTTTGTTACTGTCAACTGTAGCGCCCTTTCAGAGAGCCTGCTTGAAAGTGAGCTTTTTGGTCACATAAGAGGAGCCTTTACCGGCGCCATTAGAGACAGAAAGGGCAGGTTCGAAGAGGCTGATGGGGGGGCTATATTTCTTGATGAAGTGGGGGAGATAAGCCCTTATATCCAGGTCAAGCTGCTTCGAGTCTTGCAGGAGAAAGAAATCGAGAGAGTCGGAGAATCACTGAGGCGAAAGATTGACATCAGAATAATTGCTGCTACCAATAAAGACCTCCTGGATTTAGTTAGAAGGGGACATTTCAGGGAGGATCTCTACTATCGGCTAAAGGTATTCCCTATCCAAATTCCACCGCTAAGAACCCGAAAAGAGGATATTCCCCTCTTGGTTAGCCATTTTGTATCGCTCGAAAATAAAAAAACACGCAAAAGAATTCGTGGTGTGTCACAGGCAGCCATGAGAATTCTAATGGACTACGACTGGCCTGGAAATGTAAGAGAACTTCAAAACGCCATTGAGCACGCATTTGTGCTATGTGATGAGGAATATATAGACGTCTTCGATCTACCCTTGGAGATCCGTCAGCTTGCTTATCAGCCCTTTAAGCACACAGAAGTCTCACTGGCGGGCCACAAGACTTTTGGGCGCGTTAAGCTGACAAGAGAACGCCTTCTTGACTTGCTTGATGAGTGCGATTGGAACAAGGCAGAAGTGGCAAGGCAGATTGGAATGAGCCGGACCGCCGTTTGGAAGTACATGAAAAAGTGGAGCATCCCGCTAAATCGGCCAAGTTGAGATTTTACTAAGCCATACGCCCTGTGTCCCATAAGAGTCGATTTTCTCACGCAAACAAGGCAGCAAGTAATACCGCGAGAACCCCATTTAGAAATATGCCATCGAATGTCCCTGCCCCGCCGATGGATGCCACAGGGGCCCCTAGGTCCTTGATCTTTTCAAGATTCAAAAGGTCAGCCCCTATTAAGGTACCTAGGGTCCCAGATATGTAGGCCACTATAGGCACATAAGCCGATCCTATTGTCACTGCTATGAATGCTGCTACCAGTGGGGGAAGAAAGGCAGGCAGCGCAATGCCCACCCCGTGCACAGGCCTTGCCAGTTTGTATGTGACCACAGTCATAATAGCAGTGGCTATCCCTGCCCTGGTCCATATCCCGGTCTTAAGCAACAGGCAGAGTGAGATGAGGACGGGTACTATGGCACCCCCCACATTAATGGCCAGAACCGTTTCTTTCCTTTTCCAAACAGGTACCACGTAACGGAAGCCAAAGAAATCCACCCTTGTTTCCGTTGTCATAGTTTCTTGAGGGATTTTCCTAATTGGAATGTTAACAAAACTTCCCACCAGTGTGACAAACAAAGCACTAAACACATATTCTGGGGGAATCCCGATCCTGGTAAATGCAAGGGCAATGATATTGATTTGCGCCATTACAAAAAAGAACAGGATGAAAAAGAAAAAAAGGATAATGAACAAAAACGTCAAGGGGTTAAAAAACATCTCGCTCTCCTGTTACCCGGACTTAGAAGCTAATAAAATAAATAATCTTTTGAGCGGAAAGAATAGTATCATCTCGGCACCCATCTTTCTATAAAAATCCCTCAGACCACGGTTTTGTTTGACTTAAATAAAAGATTTTCCTAAAGTCCTATGCGATTACTCTGGGTCACTAATCAAAACCTAACCTAAACGAGGATAAGGAGAAAGCAAATGATCATTTCAGGAAATGACTATATTGAGCGCCTTGCAGGATACAAGCGGGAAATTTACGTAAAGGGAGAGAAAATTCAGGACTTCGTGGAGCACCCTAACATCCGGCCCGCCATAAACGCCATTGCATTTACCTATGATCTGGCGGCCAGAAATGACCAATATGCTCCGGTGTCGGATCTGGTCGGAGAAAAAGTAAACAGGCTGAATTATGTGAACAAGACGCCTGAGGATCTGATAGCAAGGCTTGACTTCCAGCGCGAGTTGAGCATGAGAACGGGTACGTGTCACTACAGGTGCCCCGGCGCAGATGCCATTTGTTCTATATATCCTTCCACAAAGGAAATGGACGAGAGGCTTGGAACAGATTACCACCAAAGGTTTCTTTCGTTCTTGAAAGAAATACAATCAAAGGACTATGCCTGCACTGGTGCACTGACCGATACAAAGGGTGATCGTTCAAAAAGGCCAAAAGAGGCCAAGGATATGTATGTACATGTGGTGGAAAAGAGAGATGACGGGATAGTAGTGAGCGGCGCAAAGATTCATCAAAGCGGGGCATTTGCAGCAGACGTAAACTTTGTCTTACCAACCCAAACGTTCAAGAAAGGCGAAGAGGAATTTGCCATAGCCTTTGCGGTTACACCTGAAGATGAAGGTGTTAAATACGTTCTTCAAAATACGGGGTATCAAGCAAAGCTGCGGGAGGGAGGGTCCTACGAGGCAGGGAATCGCAAGTATGGTGATAGGTTGACCTGCACGGTCCTGTTTGACAACGTGTTTATTCCGTGGGAGAGGGTCTTTGTTTTTGAAGACTTGGAGGCTGAGCGCAGGGTATTGACAAATTTTGCGGTATCCCACAGATGTGCCGGCGCAGCATGCAAAGCTGGTTTCATTGACTCCATGATCGGAGCTGCCAGCCTTATGCTTAAGGCAAATGGTCTTGAAAAGGTGCCAGTTCTCAGGCAAAAAATCGGGGAGATGGTAGGGATAAGCGAAGCCACCTATGGAATCGCAATAGGCGCAGCTACCAAGGGCTTCGAGGATTTCGGATCGTGGCAGTCTAACCGCCTCATTGCAAATTCGGGCAAGATAATAGGCGTAGAAGGCTTCAATAAGGTGCTCATGAACCTGGCTGAGATTGCCGGTGGCATTCCGGTAACCGCTCCTTCAGAATTTGATCTGCAAAACCCCGAGATTGGGGGTCTCATTAACAAATATTTACAGGCGAGCCCCAATTTCACTACAGAAGATAGGCTCAAGATAATAAAGTTTATTGAATTCTGGGCCACCAGTTCTCATTTATTGGGTGGTATCCACGGAGGGGGCTCTCCAGCAGCCTCCATAATATTCCTGCAGCTCCTTGCTGACATAAAGTCAAAGGAGGATGCTGTAAAAGAGGCCCTTGACATAAACGAGTAACAATAGCAACCCTATTGCCGCCTGTATCCACCTGGGAAAGGGTGTCAGCTTGCCAGCGATTCGGAAGGGATAATGGATTACACCTGGGAATGAGCTACGAGGAGGTCCACAACCTCTTGCATAATGAAAGAACGAAGGACAAAAGATCACAGTAGAAACTCTAAGTGCCCTTGAGTAAAGGTTCTAAAAGCTTAAGGCTGGAGATTGCATGCCACGTTGCATCAAGAAAAGGGGCCCCGCCGTTTTTCCTGGCAAACCCCCCTCGCACAGTCCTACACCTCAGGATAAAGTCGCGGACGGCAATGGGATTCGCTGGAGCGGCATTAAGGATCTTCAAGATCATAAGACAAATGTGGCAATTTTCGATGAATGAGGTGGTACCCGGGTAAAATCCAAATCCTCCGTCCGGGTTCTGACATTGAATAACCCAGCTTATGAGACTCTCCCTGTCAGGTGTGGTATTATTGCGACATAAATCGGCCACACAAAGTTTCAACCATAGCTCTTTGGCCGTTCTCCATCGGCTAAAATCGACCTTGTCTTCGTCAAGCTTTTTTAAGTCGGGCGGTCCCAAGCCGACCTGCTCCTTGGCCTTACATAGGTAGTAAAAATCTTCTAGCGTCTCCTCTTTATCATTCTCAATGTAGCGGAAATAGTTGAGTATCTCGGAGGTCGTATCGAGTCCTATGATATCCCGACCCAGCAGGTAATAGTAAAAGGTTTTGGGATTCCAATTTGCCCGAGGCCTCAGCCCTTCCAGGTATTGAATTGACATACCGATCCGCTCGCTGATTTCTTCTTTTCTATCAGAAGCTGGCTTCAGCATATCAAGTAAAGAAAGGCCATAGTAAGTATCTTCAACTGTACTGGGTAGATGCGGAGTCGCCCCGAAGCCCCCATCATCCTTTTGTCTTGTCAGCACAAATTCAATTGTTTTGCGGCAAAGCATTCGTAAATCCCTATAACCATTGGGACGTATGGGTTTGGCATCGTGCATCTCGTATCTGGCCTTGATAGCTTATTGGTTAGTTATCTTAGAGCTGCGATATGGCCTCCTCCAATCTCACCAGCTCTTTCTTGATCTCCTCCAGCCTTGCCACTTGCTCATTGACTCTCGCCTTAAACTCCTCTAGCTCTGCCGCACTCTTCTTTTTCATCTCAACAGCCTTTTCTATTGCCCTTCTAATGCTCTGCTCTGTGGCATCAATCTTCTGGTTCAGCTCCCAGCGGAAATTCATGAAACTCCTCTTCACCCTGTCCATAAAATCCCACCTCACCCGACCGCAGTTTTTATCAATCTCATGGGGAAGCCGTTTTCTTATGTCTTTTAGCAC